>Ga0164241_10000772_pt1 | contig 48533 bp, 38 predicted proteins | sample OricomyardsoilBY_FD_108780 | JGI IMG/M metagenome (GOLD analysis project Ga0164241, IMG submission 108780) | Backyard soil microbial communities from Emeryville, California, USA - Original compost - Back yard soil (BY) | ecosystem: Environmental > Terrestrial > Soil > Unclassified | place: USA... | reverse complement strand
TGTTAACCTTTTCAACAAAAATCACAGTTATTAACAAAAGAAAAAGAAGCAAAAAGAAAACTTCAATAACAATAACAACTCGTTTTTATTGAATTGCTAATCTAAAGGAAGTTTGTAACTTCGGACGACTATGCATGTAGTTTGCAACTACATACAAAATGCCTATTTTTAGCAAAAACCTAAATCAATGGCACGCAACGGCTACATCATTCGCGACCAACAGGTAATTTATTACATGACATTCACCGTTGTTGGATGGATAGATATTTTCTCAAGACAGATTTATCGCGATATGTTTATTGATTCGTTAAAGTATTGCCAGCAAAACAAGGGCTTACACTTGCATGCCTATGTTATCATGACCAATCACGTGCATTTAATTGTCTCGGTAGATGAAGGCTTAAGCATTAGCAATTTTGTGCGCGATTGTAAAAAGTTTACGTCCAAACAGATACTCGCAGAAATTGAAAGCAACCTTACAGAAAGCCGTCGCGATTGGATGCTCCATCAATTTAAGTACTACGCATCCAGACACAGCCGCAACGAACATTATCAACTTTGGGAACAGGACAATCATTTTGTAGAGCTTAGCTCACCAGCCTTTACACAACAAAAAATTGATTATATTCATGATAATCCTGTTAAAGCGGGCTGGGTTTACAGGGCCGAAGATTATGTATATTCAAGCGCGTCGAACTATGCGGATATTGATAAGATAATCGATGTGGATTGTTTGTTTTATTGACTGTAGTCTGAAGACTACTAGCATAGTCGTCCGAAGTTACAAACTTCGGACAGCGGGGGCAAGAATAATCATTACAAATAACAGCGGTACCACCAGGCGTATTAATCTTGCTTTAATAAATTTGGATACGCCTTTTTTTTCTAATGAATGAATTGTTAAAAAAGCGGAAATGAAAAAGAAAAGGCTCATTGAAAATGATGCCTCGATTCCAGTTAATGCCGAAAGGACAGTTTGAATTGTGCCAGTTAGTTTTTCAGATGTAACATAGCACCAGCCGCCCATTGTCCCATAACCAATACTAACATGATGGAGTACAACCAGAACAGATAAGAATATCATAAGATTATCTAAATAATAAAGTCGCTTCATTTGCTACATTTAATTCGGCACTATTAATAACTGTCTTGATAGGGATTTTGTATGTATGCGGCACAACTACGGGATTGGTGCAGTTTTACCGTTAGCCACCTTATAAAGGTAGGATTGTTGCAAGTCTTTTTCAAATTACCCGCTGTCCGAAGTTGTAACATCGGACAGCGGGGGGGGGGCGGCAATCTATTTATATTTTTGTCCCCTCAGGGTCTCCTGAAAGGGACCCTGAGGTAGCACAATGCAGCCTTACAGGTTAAACAATTATATTTAGACATAGTTAAGCGGGCACGAGACCTTTCAGCACCACGGCCCTCTGGGTCCTCTATGAGAGACCCTGAGGGGGCGAAAAGCATAGTCACGGATCAGATTTAATATCTATATTTGATAACTTCAAAATCCTCAATCACAGTACATGAACATACAATTACCCACTAAAGTCGGTGAAACGAATCCCTCCTCAATTGATACCAGAAGTTTAGTGGTAGTAGGTGCCAACGGCTCTGGGAAATCACGCTTTGGTGCGGATGTCGAAAAAAGGTATTTAAGTTCAGTTCATCGCGTTTCAGCTCAAAAGTCACTAACAATGCCCAGAGAAGTCAGCCCTAAATCAAAGGTAAGAGCTGAACATGAGTTTTATTTTGGCTTTCATCATGAAAATAATCCTACTTGGAACAATGCCACCAATAAATTGGGTAATCGCTGGGGCGGTAAACCTGATACATTTCTATTAAATGATTATGAAAATCTTCTTGTTTTACTTCATACTGAGGAATACGGAGAAGCTTTAAAGTACAAAGAGGGTGAGATAAACAAACCCTTTACAAAACTCGACCGGATACAACGAATTTGGGAAGATATTCTTCCCCATAGAAAATTAAAAAAGAGCGCTGGTGTTATTGAAGCTTTTCCAACCGGAACTCCAGAGGATTTTTATAATGCTTCTGAAATGAGTGACGGAGAGCGGGTCGTTTTTTATTTAATTGGTGAAGTTGTTGCTGCTCCAGAAAACACTTTAATAATAATAGATGAACCAGAAAATCATATCCATAAAGCACTAGTTAAACATTTATGGGATAAAATAGAATTAGAAAGACCAGATTGTGCGTTTATGTATCTTACTCATGATATTGACTTCGCGACCTCCCGCGAAAAATCGGATAAAATATGGATGAAAAACTACTCTTCCGCTGGATGGGATTACGAAATCCTGCCATCAGATTTACCTATTCCTGAACAATTATATTTGGAAGTTTTAGGGAGTAGACAACCCGTTCTTTTTATAGAGGGTGAGATTGCAAGTGTGGACTATCAACTCTTGCCCGTAATATTTCCAGAAATGCTTATAAAACCCTTAGGAGCATGCGCAAAAGTTATAGATACCACAAAATCGTTCAATTCGCAAAATGGATTTCATCATATTAAGTCATTTGGTTTAATCGATAGGGATAGACGTAGTAACGAAGAAATTGCTCACATCAAGGATGACTGTATCTGGCTTGCTGAGGTTGCAGAAGTTGAAAATTTTCTTCTCATTGAAACTATCGTAAAATCAGTTGCAATTAGTATGGAAAAAAATTCTGATGACATTTTCAATCAAGTTAAACAAAACGTAATAGACTTTTTTAGGCAAGAACTCGCTACGCAGGTTACAGGCCATACAATATCACGAATAGAAAGAATATTCAAATTAGCGACTACGCAAAAAAGCGTAAAAGATTACCCGACACTTGACAATGCGATGAATGATTTTTGGGGGTCGAAAAATTTCAAAAAGATCTATGACGAAATACAAGTAGAATTTCAAGGATACATAACTAATGAAGATTACGAGTCAATACTAAAGGTTTTCAATAATAAAGGGTTGATATATCACTCAAATGTTGCCGCGCTATGCGATATTAACCCTAAAAACAATGCGTATCTAAGTCGAATTATTTCCCTCCTTAAAAAAGGTAATGATTTGACTTTTAGAATGATTGAAGCGATAAGGGCTAAAATAAATTAGTTAAAATAAGAAAACTATCGCTATCCGAAGATTGTAAATTAGTGCACCTATAGTTTGCAAAACAGTATACTACTTCTAACCCACCGTCTCCGCAGCCCTTTCCCCCTTCTCCAACCGCTTAACCATCCTAAAAACCGTAGCCAACGAAACCTTCGTTTGCTCTGCTATCGCGCGGAAACTTACCCCCTGCTTATGCAGGCGCGCCACCATTTCCTCGGTATAGCGGCGCTGACCTGCAGCGTAATGTAGCAGGTGGGCAGCTTCGTTATCAAAACCTTCAACTTCAAACTGCAAAAATTTGCCCGGCTTTGTTATGCGGCACAAACAAACGTTGGCAGCGCCGTAATATTCGTTGCCACTGCGTTGTTTTATTTGTTTGATATAGCGCAGACCGTTGCTGGTTTTACTTTCGCCCAGGGCAAAGGCGCTGTCGGCAAAATTGATGAGCATTTTACTGCCTTGCAGATCGTTGCGGGTAATGGGCTTTGCCGGGTTGCGTTTGGGCGTATGGGCCAGCACCAATATCGATAGGTCGTATTTGTTTTTTATGGCCTGCAAATTCCGCATCAGGCTTATAGCACCCTCGGCGGCGTGGGTACCGTTGCGCAGGCAGGTAATGTTATCCAATATCAGCGTGCGGGCCTTTGTTGTTATAATAATGTTTTCCAGGGCGTTGTTCATATAGTCCGCGTAATTTTTAAAGCGCTGCATGCCTTGCGCGTCGGGGTTAAGTACCACGCGGTAAAAATTGGGGTTAAACACGTACCTGCCATGCATCCGGTTGCTGTAACGGCCCTCAAATTGCGCGGCGCTTAATTCAAAATCAAAATATAAAACAGGTTCGGCAGGTAATGTCGCGCCTAACACGGGTATGGGTTCGCCGCTACTTAGCGCATTGCCAATTTGCACCGCCAAAATGGATTTACCCACGTTGGTATCGGCAAATAAAATGCACAGCTCTCCCCTGTACCAAAAATCGCCAAACAGCTTATCGGGCGTGCGGGTGTCTGCGCCAACGGATACCCAATCGGCAGCCGGTTTTATGATAAAAGCGTCTTTAGTGTTGGGCGGGGTATAACATTCTTCATTTAATTGTTTCTTTTGTTTGGGGGATAAAGCCCCCCTGGCCATGTCGCGTATAAGCTCTATTTCTGCCGGTCGCGAAGGGTAAAGTGCGGCGTAACGATGATCCATAATTTGTTTTTTATGCAAGGTACGGGGCCTCGTTTAGATAAATGGTGACACAAGTGTGTCAGTACCCTCAAAACGGCCACGCGGGGCGTTTCACTATGTAACGCAAAACACTCAATTTACATCACATTGATTAACAGTAGTTTACCATAATATTACAGCTAAACTTACTGACTTATAAGTAGTTTCATTTTGTTTCACCATGTACTGACAACCAATTGATAATAAGCACAATATCAAAAAAAGCGTTTCACGCGTTTCATCGGTGTTTCATGTTTTTGTGAAACGCTGTAGCACGAAAATGATTAAAAAATTCATCGGCTAACAGCTAACAAATCTGTTTATATTTAACCCGTTCCGCAGTGGATTAAAGCAGCAATACTTGAGCAAATACATTTTATTTATTGATACCGAAGCATCGGGCCTGCCCGGTAACTGGACCCTGCCTTATAGCGATGATGACAACTGGCCGCATATAGTGCAGGTAGCCTGGCTGATTTACGATGAGCAGCGCAACCTGGTTAAGCAGCAAAATCATTATATCAATGCTGAAGGTGTTAATATTACTCAGTCGGCAATAGAAACGCATGGCATAACGCCTGAGTATTTATCATCAAACGGCGAACCGCAGAGCCAGGTAATGGAAATGCTGGCTAATGACCTGGTAGAATATGAGCCGCAGATAATAGGGCACTTTATGCAATTGGATTATTACCTGCTTGGCGCCGCTTTTTATAGAACTGGCGTTTTTAACCCTTTAAGTAAACTACCGGTTTTCTGCACCATGGTTGCCACAACGCAGCTATTGCGAAGCCCATCCACCCGGCAATTGCGCCTGGGCGATCTGTACTACATGTTGTTCAAAACGGATCTGCAACATCAGCACGACGCCTTGCACGATGCCCAGGCTACGGCTGAATGCTTTTTTGAGTTGCGCGATCGCGGCGAGATATCCGAAGCCGGCATGATACAACAAAACAAGGATTTTAATTTACAGCGCGAACCAACCAAAAAATCAGGCGGTTGCCTTTTACCGGCGATAATTGTTATATTGTTAATGCTATTTGCCATCTGCAGCTTATGAATAACCGACTGAAATTTCTGAAAACCGTTACGCCTTTTAACACGCTTCCCGAAGATGTTTTAAAGGATGTTGCTGAAGAATTAAAAGAGGTCAGTTACAAAAAAGATACCACCATATACCAGCAGGATGTAACGATGATGAAGGGCGTTGACATTATTGCAGAAGGTAGCTACGAGTCTTTTTTTTATGATAGCGCCGGTAACAAGCGCCTTGTAGAAACCCACGAACCGGGCTTTTGCTATGGTGGCGTGTCTGTACTGCTTAACCGTCGCCGGTCGCTGCGCACTGTAATAGCTAAAAAAGGTACCACTGTTTATTTTTTGCATAGAAAAGAGTTTCGTGTTCTCTGTAAAGCATACGAAGAATTCTTCCTCCATTTTACTGCCGAATTTGGCAAGCGCATGCAGAATGAAGAGTTTGTTCATTTTTTTAAGCAACCCGCCTCGTTTACTGAAAGCTATGTAGCGGCAGAGCAGATGTACTCACGCCGGATAGATAGTATTGAGTATAGAGCCGTGGTATCCTGCCATCAGCAAACGCCGATATTTAAAGCAGCCCAGCTAATGGCTGCCCAAAAAACCAGCTGCCTTTTTATAGTGGACGATGCCCAAAAGATAATTGGTTACGTAACTGATATTACCCTCCGCGATAAGGTAATAGCGCAGCAACACAACCCGGCTGAAGCGGTAAAAACGGTAATGGCCACTCCTATTATCAGCATAAGCGCCAATGCCTTTGTTTACGAGGCTTTGCTAACTATGTTCCAAACCAAGATCCGTTACATCCTGATAAAAAAAGACGGGCAACATGTAGGTTTTATAAGCAGAAATAAGCTATTGAGCGAACAGGCCCAATCGCCACTTGTATTCATCCAATCGGTTAAGTTGGCGGTTTCTACCGAGGAGTTAAAACGCAAATGGCAGGGTGTCCCGCAGTTTGTAACCCAATTATTGGGCCGGGGCGTTAATGCTGAGATCGTTAACCAGATAATAACCACCGTTGCGGATACCATCGCTCAAAAAGTTATAGAAAACGTAATTGCCGAAGTTGGCGAGCCGCCTGCCAAATTTGTATTTATGGTTTTGGGCAGCGAGGGCCGCAAAGAACAAACCTTTAAAACCGACCAGGACAACGCCATTATTTATGAAGATAAAGCAAACGAGCACCGGGAAGAGGTGCGGGCCTATTTTTTAGATATGGCAACCCGTGTATCGGCAGACCTTAATCATATTGGCTTTGTATATTGTACAGGCGATTTCATGGCGCAGAACCCTAAATGGACACACTCGCTTTCACACTGGAAACGTAATTACGAATATTGGATGGACGAATCCATCCCCGAGACAGTGATCAATTTCTCTACATTTTTTGATTGCCGCACCATTTATGGCGACAATACCATTATGGACGAACTGCATAAGTTTTTGGATGAGAAACTGCAGCAGCCACTGGAAAAGCTTTTTCACTATATGGCCCAAAATGCCTTACAGTATGAGCCCCCTTTGACCTTCTTCAACAACATCCGCACCTTTAAAAAAGGAACCCGCGAGGTGTTCGATATTAAAAGAGCCATGAGCCCTATTGTTGACCTGGTGCGGGTTTACGCATTGAAAAACAGAATTTTTGAAGTGAATACAGGTGAGCGCATGAAAGCCTTAAGGGCTAAAAACATCTTCTCCGAAACAGAGTATCATGAGTTGAGCCAATCTTATTACTTTTTGATGAATCTGCGGCTTAAAAAGCAGACCGAGCAGATAATGCAGGATCACTCCGCTCCTGACAATTACATTGATATTGACCAACTCTCCAAACTGGAGCAGGTTACTTTGAAAGAGATCTTTAAGATCATCGCCAACTTTCAATCTAAGATCAAAGTTTCGTTCACCGGCAGCTTGATGAACTAAATAAAAAAAAGATGGCACACCAATATGCTAAAATTATTAGCTTTGCGTATGACACCTAACCAAGCCTTACAAAAATATTTTGGATACACCGAATTCCGGCATCGACAGGAAGAGATAATATCGCACATATTAAACGGCAAGGACGTACTGGCGCTGATGCCCACAGGTGGGGGTAAATCGTTATGCTACCAGTTACCTGCTGTACTGCTTGACGGGTTAACAATTGTGATATCTCCCCTTATCGCGTTAATGAAAGACCAGGTTGACAGCCTGAACATTAACGGCATACCCGCCGCGTTTTTAAATTCTTCGCAAAGCCCGGATGAACAGCGGCAGCTAATTGAAAAATTACGCAACAATCAAATTAAGTTGCTATACCTGGCGCCAGAACGTTTGTTTAGTGGAGAAAATAAACTGGTTGAGTTTTTACAGTCGCTGCCTGTGGTACAGATCGCAATTGACGAGGCGCATTGTATATCGCACTGGGGGCACGATTTTAGGCCGGAATACCTGATGCTTGCCGGTTTAAAACAACATTTTCCATCAGTTCCGGTTATCGCGCTGACCGCAACGGCTGATAAACTTACCCAAAAGGATATTTTGGAGAAGCTTGATCTTAAAGATCCTGCTGTGTTTATATCCTCTTTTAACCGGGAAAATATTTCCTATACTGTTGCTCCTAAACGAAAAAGCTTTAACCAGTTGCTGGCTTTTTTGGATAAACGGAAAGATGAATCGGGTATTATCTATTGCCTTTCTCGAAAATCAACAGAAGCGCTGGCAGCCGACCTGAAGGCTGAAGGCTTTTTAGCTGAAGCTTACCATGCCGGTTTAGATAACGCGACCAAAGCGCGTAATCAGGAAGCTTTTTTGCGCGACGATGTGAAAATAATAGTAGCTACAATTGCCTTTGGCATGGGCATCAATAAATCAAACGTGCGTTATGTGGTGCACATGGATCTGCCCAAAAACATTGAGGGTTACTACCAGGAAACCGGTAGGGCCGGGCGCGACGGATTGCCATCACATGCGATGCTGTATTATTCGCCGGGTGATGCACAGAAGCTAAAGGAATTCGCTAAAATTGAGAATAACCCGGAGCAAAGTCGCATTATGCTTAAAAAGCTGGATGACATGGTGCGCTATAGCGAGCTACAAACCTGTAGAAGACAGTTTTTATTGCGATATTTTGATGAGCAGGCGCCAGACGATTGTGGATCATGTGATGTATGCCTCACTGAGGTAGAGCGCTTTGATGGTACGCTGATCGCGCAAAAAGCTTTATCGGCTGTAGCCCGGTTAAAAGAAAGGTTTGGAGCGGGTTACGTTATTGAGTTTTTAAGGGGATCTAAAAGTGAGAAGATACGTGAGGAACATAAACAACTTAAAACGTACGGCATAGGTGCAAACATAAGCAAAGTAGATTGGCAGCGTTATATGCGCGAGTTAGTTGCCACTGGCTATCTGCAGGTGTCTGACGGTGAATATCCTGTGCTGAAATTAACCGACAAAAGTGAAGCTGTATTAAAAGGGATCGAAAGAGTACAATTCATTGCTTCTCAAATCACCGAAGAACGCGAAGAATATATTGAGCTACCGTTTGAGGTTGATTTGCTGAACGAGCTTAAATCCGTTAGGCGCGCTATTGCGCTGAATGAGAATGTGCCGCCTTACGTTATACTGGCCGATAGTACTTTAGTGGAAATAGCTACTTATTTACCGCAAAGCTTGGATGAGTTGCGGCTCGTTTCAGGGTTTGGCGATATAAAGTTGGCGCGTTATGGCCGGGAGTTTTTAGCCCCGGTAAAAAGCTATAGCGCACAAAAAGGACTTTCCTCAAAAATCGACCAAAAGAAAGCAAAACGGGAACGTAAACAGGGTACCGGTCGGACAGCAAGAAACGGCGCAGGCACGCAAAGCGAAAGCTTCACACTATATAAGCAAGGTAAAACAGTTGCCGAGATAGCAGCGGATCGTGGATTGGCAACTACTACCATTGAAGGTCATTTAGCTTATTTTATAGAGCAGCGGGAACTGGATGTAACGGCTATTGTAAAACCTGAAAAAATAGCGCCAATACAGGATGTTATTGAAAAATACGGCGACGACAAACTGGCACCCCTAAAAGAAGTTTTAGGTGAAAATTATAGCTACGCTGAAATAAAATCAGTTGTTAGCTGGATGAGAGCCGGGAAACCGGAATATAAAAGTTAGTGGCAATAAAAAACCCTGCGCATTTCTAATACGCAGGGTTTATCATTATTAATATTTAGTAGTTATCCTATAATTCGCGCAACCAAACATTGCGATAACTAATGGGCTCGCTTTTATCGCCGTGTGCCTGAAGCTTTATTGGCGCCGGGCCATGATTTACATATTCATGTTTACCTATGTAGTTGGTTTCGCCCTGTACTTCAAAGTTATTTTGTACCAGTACACCATTTAAAAAAGCGGTTACACGGGCTTTGGTTTTAACAGTACCGTCGGCATTAAAGGTTGGGGCGGTCCAAACAATATCATAAGCATTCCATTCTCCTGCCTTGCGAGCGGGGTTAGCTAAAGGAACAACTTCTTTATAGATACTTCCCACCATACCGTTTACGTAGGTTTTGTTCTCATTATTGTAGCCATCGAGCACCTGTATTTCGTAACCACCGGCTTTGCCGTTGGTTGCCGCCAGGAAAATGCCGCTGTTCCCACGCGATTGACCTTCGCCGGTTATGTTCGCAGGAATACGGTATTCAATATGCAACTGGTAATTGGTAAAGGTGCGCTTTGTCTCCATATCGCCGGATGGCTTATTAACGGTGAAAGCTCCGTCGGCCAGTGTCCATTTTGCGGGTGTTTTACCTCGTGATGACACCCATTCGTCCAGATTTTTCCCATCAAACAATATTATTGCATCAGACGGTGCCGCTTCAAAAGATTCAGTCGCTTTAACCACTTTAGGCAGTGCTGCCTGCGGCGGATATACTTCTGTTTCTTCAGGCTTGTTGGTAAGTGGTTTGCTGGGGTCTACTATCATCTGCGCAGTGGCATTAACCGTCAGGGCTAACATCGCTGCAGAACATATTATCGCTATTTTCATAATTGAAGTCTGTAATTGGTTTATTTTATGCTTAGTGATCATTTTTTTGCCAACGAATTTATCCATTGCGCAATTTTAGTAGCATCTGTAGCGCTTACCTGCGGCATCGGCGGCATTGGGGTTGAATAATCTGGCCAGTGCTCGGGCTTCGGGTTTTTAATGAGCGCAATGATCTGTGCTACGCTATATTTGCGTTTAGCCACTTCCGCGTATGCGGGGCCTACCAGCTTTTTATCTGCGGTATGGCATGCTAAACAGGTGTTTTTTGCCAAAAGCGGTTGTATCTCTGCATAAGTTGGAGCTTTGTTAACAGCTACCGCCTTTTTAGGAGTAGTTATTACTTTAACAGCAGGTTTAGCAACCGAAGCTACTACTAAAGAAGAATTTCTCTTGCTTATACCCGCACCGGTTAGTTTCGCACCTGTAGGAATATTATTAAGGGTATAATAGGCTGTTGGATGTACAAGGCTGTAAAAATGTTCCTTTTCGCGCACGCCATCAATAGTTATGGTGTGGATGTATGATTTGCGCATGTTATTCACTATTAAACGCGCTCTTAAACCATCAGGAGATAGTTTAATACCAACAACGGGGCAATTCTCTGTTGCTACGGGTGGGCTGCCATAAACGCCATGATATTTATAGGTAAATCCTTCAATTTTATAGGAGGCAATATCCTCTGCTGATTTTTTGTCGACAGGTTGGGTAAATTCAATTTCAAATCCATCAGGTTTTGCCCTTATCGCTTTCATCTCAAATGGCACATTGTTGTTCCATTCCAAACGCTGCAACCCCATCGTAGCCTCACCGGCTGATCCCCACCCACGATTGCTTTCGCCAACCGCCAGCGAGCCATCCTGTAGCCAGGCTAACCTGATGACACCCGACTGAAAACCGCTTCTGAAGGCCAATGCAGCGCCTTGATACTCGCCGTTAACTTTTTCTAAAAACACGCGGCTTAACATGCTTTGACCCTGGTCGCCTACCAATAATTGCCCCTCAAACGGGCCGAATGAACCTTTAGGGATCTTAACAATTTCAGTATTGGAGATCCCCAAAATAGCGTGCGGCAACCATACAGCAGGCATCTGTAACTCAGGGAAAGTTTTCTTTTCATCAAACTTGGTTTTGTAAACTTCGTTCACAATATTTTCAGGTTTAAATGGTTTCCCTTTGGCATCCCTTTCAACTCGGGGGTTATTTATGGCGTAAAACTGCTCCTGAGTAAGCTTAAGAGGTGAATTTGGTTGATTGGTCCAAACTAAACTGGCCGGGTGCCCCATAAAGCCTCCTTTGGGTACTCTCATTAAACTTCCAGAACCTACCCAGTCGCCCTGATTATCCGTATACCATAATTCACCGTCTATCATGCTAATTCCACATGGAGAGCGCATACCTGCCGCCCAAGGGGTTACCTTACCATCTTTGGTTATGTTCAAAGTCCACCCTCTCCAAGGGGCCATGCTTTGCGGGTGCCACCATTCATCAGGAAAGCCAAGGTTAAGCGTCACAAAGAATGTTCCATCGGGCGCCAACTTGGGGCCAAAACTATATTCGTGGTAGTTTCCGGTTATGGGCCAGGCATACACAGTTTCAAACAAGTCGGCTTTACCGTCTTTGTTGGTATCGGTAAGCTTAGTTAGTTCGCCGCGCTGTGCTACATATAATGAGCCATCCACATATTCTGCACCCAAAACCTCATGTAAACCCGAGGCGAATTTTTTGAAGACAGGGTTTTGCGTATGTGGGTTCTCTATCATATAAATATCGCCGCGACGTGTTGTAGCAGCCAACGTACCGTTTGGCAGGGTACATAAGCCACCAATTTCTAAAATACTCCCTGCCGGTGCGACAACATTTTTTATTTTAAAGTAATCGTCTTCCTTAGGAGATTCTGCCTGTGCGAAAGCATAATTGCTTCCTGCTATAAGATAGGTAGCAACCAATACTGGTAATAGCTTGTTGTATGTTTTAGATATTATATTTTTCATTGACGATGAGCTCAAAAAATGATAGAATAGGTTAATTGATTTTGGAAGGGTATAAGCAATTCCTGCCCATCAGCAGTTACACGCACTACAGGTTTAGCCCCTGCATTATCCAAACGTATCTGGTAGGCTTTATCATCAACAGAATATAAAACATCGCTTAATTTTATAATTTGCTTACCGGCTGCCAACCTTGCGTACGTGCCTGGAGTAGAGGCCTTCGAGCTTATCTGGCGCTGTATTCCTTCGCCATTAGCCATTACTTTACTGGCATCGCTAATTTGCACACCATTTAGCTGGTACATAAACGTTGGCAGGCCTGCATCATCCAGTTTATAGCCCTTGGGTTTATAGCCTGTGCCGGCAGTATCAGCAATCCATGTAGATTGATCTGAAGCTAATTTGGCTAAGGTTAGGGCCGGTTTACCAAGGTAAGTTGCCTTGCCCCGTACGCGCGATGAACCGTCGCCACGCTCTATCCACATGCTGGAAGCATTTAAAAAGTCACCACGCCAAACCACAACTATGGCTCCTTTATCCATATCATAAGTATAATGTACGGTGGTTGGGCTACCTACATTTACACTATGAGTTACCCTTCCACCTACGGGCAAGTCAATAAAGCTGCGCACCAGGATATTCTCGGTAGCATCAATATAAACAGGATCCGGTCGTTTCCGGGTTTGTGCATGAGACACAGACGTCGACGTGATAAAAACCATCATCGAGCAAATTGTAAGAAATACTCTTTTCATTTTATTATTGATAAATACTTCAGGCGTATTAAATTGGTTGGCCCAAGTTACAAAATATTAGATTTAGATTAATTTGTGAACATTATAAATACAAGAGGGCCATCGCAAATAAACCTTAGTATACTCTAATACGGCCCAATATAAATTTTTGTCAATACCTACCGCTCGCCTACTATAGAAGCTACAAAGCCACCCCTGCGCAACATCTTAACGTCTATTGTGCTTGATTTATCTACCACTAAATATTGTGTAGCAAATTCTTTGTCATGGGTACCATCTGTAATAAGTGTGAGCTTATATTTTACATTATCAGCTAAAAAATCAAGTTTTATGTTCTTTCTTTTCTCGCGCTGTTCGCCATTTATACCCGCTAGATACCAGTCGTTGCCTTTGCGGCGCGCCATCGTTATGTCCTTACCCGGATAACCATCCACTAACTTTGTATCATCCCAGGCGTTAGGCACAGTGCGCAAAAAAGTTTTAGCGGCATCCTGTAAGCCATAATACCCCTCGGGCCTATCTGCCAAATGCTGCAAGCCAGATTCAAACAGCACGCTGAGGGCCAGTTCATGGCCATATGAAGTTACGTGCGGATACTGTGAATTGGTGAATGTAACAGGAGTATAATCCATTGGGCCTATCACATTGCGGGTAAATGGCAGAATGGTGTTATGCTCGGGTGCCGCCATTGTAAAATCGGGCACGTTGTTGTACCACTCTGCACCGCGTACAGCTTCATAGGTCATTAAGTGGGGATAAGTTCTTGACCATCCGCGAGGCACCAAACACCCGTGAAAATATACCATGATCTGAAATTCAGCGGCATCATCCAAAATATCCAGATAATACTGGATCATATTCTGCTTTTCGCTCTCAAAAAAATCTATTTTCACGCCCACAACACCCAGTTCTTTAAGCTTGGTAAATTCAGCTACGCGGCTTTCATGTGTAAGCATACGGTCCTTCGGCGTTGATGTTACTGTGGTGTGATTGCCTCCGGAGTTATACCACATTAATGGTTTTACGCCTTTTGCCTTTATATAAGTTAACGCGTCTTCCAATTTCCCACCATTGCCCATACTATCCCACTCCCAATCTAAGAGGGTGTACGGCCAGCCCATTTCGGCAGCCAGATCTGCGAAACGGGTAACGATCTTATAATCTTTTGTACCGTGGTTGCTTGACCAGTAGTTCCATGATACAAGGCCTGGCTTTATCCAATCTGTGTTTTTTACTAACGACGGCGTAGATACATCATCTACAAGTGTTGATGCCACTACATCCTTCAAACTGCCCATAATAACGACGCGCCATGGTGATTTCCAGGGGAAAGTTATTGTTGGTTCAACTACACCTGTTCCGCGCCCGTCTCTCGGGTTAGGAAAGGTGAGTTTATACTTTGTAGCATCCGCTACATTGCTCAGCTTGGTTCCACAATAATTTCTGTCCAGGTCGGCCTCATGTAATAAAAACCAGCAAGCTTTATCTTTAGTGTTGAAAAGCGCGGGATAGCACCACTCCTGCTGTAACACTTTGTCATCGCTCATGGCGGTATAATATCCTTCATTGGCAGTATTCCATTTCTCCATCCATCTACTGGTTTCCTTTGGAATAGTATAAGAAGTGAGTTCATCCTTTACAACAATCGCTTCGCGTTTATCCGGAAACTCATATCGAAAAGCCATACCATCATTATAGGCACGTATAATAATGTTCATTTTCGTCCTGTTAGGATTCTGAAACGAAACAACTACTTCGTTTGCATTATTGCTTCTAACTGAGCGCTTGCCATAAACTGCCTTGTACTGGTCGTTAATTGGAGTTAGCTTTCCCGCTTTTATAAACGTCAATTCCTTCGCAAATTCCTGATCGGCACGTAAAAGACCTAAATCTATATGTGAGATTGCTTCTGTTGGCTTATCATTTTCGGTGTATGATACCTTCAGATACCATTCGCCGGTGTTGCTATTTGGTTGGTTGAATAATCCGACAATTATTTTTTTATTGGGGGATTGTACCGAAATTTTTTGTGCTAAGGCAACTGAATTAAAAATAGCAGCTATACACAACCCTAAAACCACGGACTTATTAATTTTCATTTTTTGGAATGATTTATTATCCTATTAATTAGTTTACTTCTGCTTCAGATGGCAAAACAAGCAGGCCTTATTATTATACAGTTTGCCCTATCCGGATTATTGGCCATCCGTTTCTCACGTATCGGTTGCCGCCAACTTATTTGATCAGGCCGTTTAAATGGTGTTGAACCGCGTTCACAAAACCCGGTAATTGTGATATATCTTCACCCCATATTTCATTATTACTAAGAATTTCAGACGCAATATTTTCTGCTGATTGCGCAGCCCACTTATCTACCAGAATGGCTATTTTTTCGTCTTTTAAAAGATAACGCTCACCCTTATAAACTAAATAATACTGCCCATTATCCTTAACAACTTTACTCATAAGTAAAAGGTAAGCAGCAAAACCCTTTGCTATACTTTCAGGCGCATATTTATATAATTTGTAATGTTCCTTTAATACGAGCAAAACCCTCGTAATAATTTTGGTAGTATATTGTTGCGCGATGGCCACCCACTGATGCTGTATATATGGGTTTCGAAATCTGTCTAAAACCTGCTCAGAAAACTCCTTCATAAGTGCAGGTTCTGCTTTATAAGGCATGGCCAACCGTATCTCATTCATCAGATTTTGCAGAAAGGAAGAAAATTCGGGATCATTAGTTGCAGTACTTACCAGATCAAAACCCATAGTGAGCGCTAATGCGCAGCTCAGCGTATGCGTACCGTTAAGAAGACGCAATTTTAATTCGCGGTGAACTTCAATATCCGGAATAACAATAATGCCCGGATCTGCCTGTTCAAAACTCAATATTGATCTTACTTTATCATCGCCTTCAATAGCCCACAGGCAATATGGCTCTGAGACGATCAATAAGTCATCATGGTACCCGTTTTTTTCCTCGAACAGACGTTGTTCTTCGGATGATGGTTTGCCGGTTACTATTCTATCCACTAAGGAATTGCAGAAATAATTACTTTTATCTACCCAATTTTCAAAATCCACGCTTAGCTTGTTAAAGCCAATAAGTTGTTTTATAATTGATTTGAGAATAGTTGCGTTTTCGGGTAAAAGCTCGGTGGGTATAATTACCAGACCGCTTTCGCCACCTCCGTTAAAAGTTTTATAACGATGATGCAATACAGCTAATAGCTTTGCAGGGAATGATGAGGGTGGCTGTTGGTTAATATCTTCTTTTACTAACTGAATACCAACCTCTGTTGTATTTGAAAGAACAATTCTTAGTTCGGGGTTTTCAGCTTCTTTTAAAACCATATCCCATTCGTCAGCAGCGGATAATATTTTGCTAATGGATGTGTTGATAACGGTTTCCTCCGTCAATTGCTTATTTTGAATACCTTTCATCTGCAGGGTATACAAATTATTTTGCCCGGCAAAAGCATCTGTACTGCCTGTACCTGTCGACTTTACAACTGCTATTCGCCCGTTAAATATCCCGGATCTGTTAGCTTTATCAATAATATGGTCTGTAAGTCCGCGTAATAGTACTCCGGTACCAAATTGTAAAACCTTAACCGGAAGCTTTAAATAATCTAAGTTCGGTGTTGCCACTCCCGGAGCATTGATCTGCCCAACAGTTTTATTTGAAAGGTTTATAGGTTTAACGCCTGCCATCGTTGCATTCTCTCCATTCATGATGATTCTATTTTATAATGTAGCAACGGCCTTAATTACATTTGAAGCGGGATCGAGCCAGCTTTGAAAGTCGACACTAAGTCTACTGAAATCTGTACGATGCGTTATGTACGACAACGGGTTAATGAGTCCTTTTTTTACCGAATCTATAACATGCTCAAAATCCTCGCGGGTTGCATTTCTGCTGCTCATTAATGTGGCTTCGCGTTTATGAAATTCAGGGTGACTAAACGATATTTCATCTTTTTGCAAACCTATCAGCACCAAACGAGCACTATGCGCCATAAATTGGAGCGCGGAATTTATAGCTTTCTGACTACCGGTTGCATCTATTACAACAGTTGGCATGTCGCCGTCGGTAATCTTACTTATTTGCTCTTTTGCATCCTCCAGTGCGTTAACTGTATAATGTATACCTAACTTTTCCTTACAAAACGCAAGTCTGTTAGCATTTATATCCATAGCTATAACCCGGGCACCCGCTATGCGGGCAAACTCCATGGTACCTAAACCAATGGGACCCGCGCCTATTACCAATACAGATTCGCCGGGAACAACGCCCGCCCTTCTGATACCGTGTGCACCTATTGCCAAAGGCTCAATCAACGCCAATTCATCATAACTTAACCCTTCGCCATGCACTAATAAACGAGAAGGGATGGAGTAATACTCGGCCATACCGCCGTCGGTATGTACGCCACACACCTTGATATTTACACAGCAATTAGGCTTGCCTGATCTGCATGCAATACACTGCTGACAGTTAATGTAGGGTATAAAAGTAACACGCTCTCCAATAGTGAACCCCGGCGCGTCATCAGCTTCAACTAAATCGCCGGAAAGTTCGTGTCCCAATACTCGTGGATAGTTAAAATATGGCTGCGTGCCCCTGAAAGCGTGAAGGTCTGTTCCGCAAATGCCAATTCTTCTAATTTTTATTATGGCATTTCCGGGTGTTAACACGGGGCGCTCAGATTGCTTATATTCAAATTTTCCCGGATGGGCACAAACCAACGAATTCATTTTTTATTCTGATAAACTATAAAACTTAATTGCATTTTCTCCAAATACCTTTACTTTTTCGCTTTCGCTGTAGCCGGAGAAATAATTTTTAACTATACCATACACTTCTTCATATGTGGCAGAAACTTTACAAACGGGCCAATCAGATCCAAACATTATCCTATCAGTTCCAAAGGCATCAACTACCACGTCCATATATGGATCAAATTCTCCGGGTTGCCAGTTATTCCAGTTGGTTTCTGTAACCATGCCTGAAATTTTACAGAACACATTATCGAATTCGCCCAGCGTCTTGATATTCACATCCCAATCCGCTAAAAGCTTATCTTTAATGTAGGGCTTAGCAATATGATCTAAAACAAATTTTTGCTCAGGGAACTTTGCAACCATTTCATTAATAAATTTCAGCTGATCTGGAAATACTAAAATATCATACGTGAAATTATACTTGTTAAGTAGCGATATCCCATTTAAAAAATCCGGTCGCAGCATAAAATCACGTTGCGGCTCGCCCTGCAACACATGCCGGAATCCTTTCAGTTTTTCAAACTGACTGTAATACTCAAGCCGCGGCTCTATTTTATCAGACAAAAGATTGACCCAGCCTACAACTCCCTTGATAAAATTGTGATTTGCCGAATTTTGCAGCTGAAAATGGTTTTCTTCCTCAGATTGATCAGACTGAACAATTACACAGCCATCAATTTTATTATTTTTAAGTATCGGTTCCAGGTCCTCAGGAAAAAAATCCCTTTGAATAACCGCCATATCGTCGGTTATCCAGGAATCTCTTATGGGGTCATATTTCCAAAAATGTTGATGCGAGTCGATCTGCAACATGTTTCTTAGTTAAAGAAGTTATCTAATAACCCTCTTTCAACCATTTTAGCCCAAAAATCTTCTGGAATGATTGTATGGGCCATATTTACATTATCCTTAACCCGTAAAGGGTTGGTAGTACTTAATGCAACGCTTTTTACACCCGGAACATTTAACGCATAGGCCACGCACGCGGCGGCCGGGGTTATATTAAATTCTTTACAAGCAGCGAAAAATTCTTCCCGCCATTTTAAAAGGTCCTGATTTCCCGGAAAATTCTCATCCACAAGTTTATAATCATAATGGTTACCCCCAATTAAAAATCCAGAGTGGAATACAGCTGAATTAATAATCGGAACACCCTTCTTCTCCATTTCTGCCATAAATTCTAACAATTCAGCCGGATGGCTTTTAATTGTCATACTATTGGCCACCATTATCCAATCCAACTTAACATCTTTCGCTATCCTTACAATTGTTCTCCAATCCTTCGCTCCTATTCCCACTGATTTCGCCCTACCGCTGGTTTTTAGGTCGGCCAATGCTTTATATGCTTCCAATATATCATTATATCTATCAGCTTCTTCTTCAGGGGATGCAGCAGCTGCCAGGTATTCATCAGGGTCGTGTACTGAAACCATTTCAGATGCCCAGCCATTTAACAATTCATTCCCCTGTTCAAAACATTTCATCATGCCATCGTAACTTATCATTTGAACAGCATCATGTTTAATGCCTACCCACACTCCTTTTTCAAATGTAGGCTCGGGTGTTTTCAATTCGGTTCTGAACCATCCCAATTTATTGCTGATAACAACCCTTTCGCGGTTAACATCTAAGTCACTTAAAGCCTTGCCAAGCGACTCAAGGGCCAGACCCGCTCCGTATTTGCCGGCCGAATCAAATACCACCTTACCCGGCGAATGTTTAACGCACTCCGCAATTATATCCTGTTTCACGGTATCGCTAAGCGCTACAAATAAATTTCCAAGGCTGCTGGTACCAAAAATAATTTTCGGCAAATCTATGGATGATTGATTAAGGTTGCTGATCATAATTAGTTCAAAATTATTTGCAGCTTAAAATAGTAACCGCAAGTAATCTCATAATTAAATTTAAAGATATCAATTTATTGTTTAACCCTATTTTATAATACTGCTTGAATCTTCTTTACCTTAAACAATTACAAGTTATCCAAGATAAAATTTGTTAACGTTATGTGGAATAGCCTGATAAAAACAATTTGATAACAGAAAAATCCCTTTCTGTTGCCCCTCCCAATAATCTAATAATTTCATGGTTTTTGGGTGTCATTTTAATATTTTCAATATCGATAGGGCTCCAAATTAACTGTATAAAAGTTGTTACCAATTACAAAAAATTAACCGATTATTAAGGAATATTAACATTACAGGTTATTTACAAAATCACTACTAATTATCAAGTGCTGAGCTCGGAATAATATGCTGTTTATAAGTAAGCGGGGTTTTCCCGGTTATTTGTTTAAAAACCGCGTGAAACGAAGAAAAATTATTAAAGCCGCTCTCATAACATATTTGTTTTATGCTAACCTCATCCTCAATAAGCAATTTACAAGCGTGGCTTACCCGTATCTCATTAACAAATTGAAAATATGTTTTTCTGGTCTTCGCTTTAAAATAACGGCAAAAAGAGTTAGGCGCCAGGTTGGCAATCTGAGCAATTTTTCCTAACGAAATTTTGTCTTTAAAATGAGCAAAAGAATATTCATAAATAAGGTTTATACGGTATTTATCCGATTCTTCGAAATTATATTTAAAACCTATTGATGATAGTAGTTTTCCGCTACTGCTGGAGCCAATTAATGCAAGCGCCTCCATTAACAATACGATACGGGAATGCCCTTCAGATACCGACAATTGCTTAATCAAATTGGAGATAATTGGTTCTTTTCGCGCTGAAATCAGAATGCCTCTTTTTGCCTTTTCTAAAGCTCGCTTAATGATAGCATTTTCAGGTAATTCCACGAATGTTTTCCCCCAAAAATCCTCGTAAAAATGAATTACCGTTGAATAAGGACTTTCATTATTACTACTTGCCTGTTTTTCCTTATCAAATTTGAAATAGTGCGGGAGATTAGATCCAATTAAAATTATATCGCCTTCGTGAAATCTTTTTATACTATCGCCGATAAACTGCATTCCCGAACTGCGGTGAAGATATATCAACTCAACTTCGGGATGAAAATGCCACCTGCTATTTACGTTCGGTACGCGATCTTGCCTTATGCTAAAAGAAAAGGCAGACTGGTTAGAAACTTTGAGTAATTCCGCTTCCATAATTAACTGAGGTAAACATACCAAATTTAGGCACTATCTTTCATATAATGGTAATATCCCTTAATAGTAGGGTAATTATATGCAACTCTATGTAAGTTATTAGAAGTTAATTTGAGTATCCAGTATAAAGTCGTTCAACCTTGTTTAATGCGGCTATAACCTATGATACTAATATTTATAAATGCCTATGAGAAAATCAAACTAAACTCCTATTGGCTTTAAGCCAGCACGTTTTAATTAACCAACTACAAAACTAAAACTTAAAAATTATGACATTAAAATCGAAGGTCATGCTTCGAGCATGGACGGTATTGTCCAAAAAATCGGTAGTTGCAACATCAATTGCGACTGTCGCTCTAATCAATATCTCAAGCGCTTACGCAAGTTTGCCCGGGATAGAAAACTTCAATACCACCGCTTTGCTCCAACAGCAAAATGTAACAATAACCGGTACCGTAACAGACGAAACTAACCAGCCAATGGCGGGTGTTAGTGTAACAGTAAGAGGAACCAGTAACGGGGTAGTAACCGACGGAAACGGTAAATATTCTTTAACAGTACCAAATAATGCTACACTGACCTTTGCGTTAATAGGGTATCAACCGCAAGATTTACCTGCAAGCAACGGCGCAGTTATTAACGTAAAACTTGTACCTGTACAAACCAACCTTGACGAGGTTGTTGTGGTGGGTTATGGTACGCAAAAAAGAGAAACCCTGACAGGGTCGATATCAAGAGTAAAAGGGGAAGATCTGACTAAAAACCAAGCTGTGAATGTTACAACCAGCCTGGCAGGCAGACTACCCGGCCTCGTTGTCAATCAACGTAACGGCGTACCCGGATCAGAGGATCTTAACATTGTTATTCGTGGTTCAAGTACATTTGGTAACAATAATCCCCTAATTGTAGTTGACGGTGTGCCGCGTGGTACAGGGATTCTTTCGACCCTTAACCCGCAGGATATTGAGAGCATAACCGTATTGAAAGATGGTTCGGCAGCTATATATGGTGCACGAGCCGCCAACGGCGTACTTTTGGTTACCACCAAACCCGGCGCCAGAGGCAAGACCAGTTATAATTTCTCTTACGTATATGGTATTACCAACCCTACCAAAATTCCGGATATGATGGATGCAGCACTGTTTTCGGAGGTGGTGAATGAAACTTATTCTTACCTGGGAAGGGCCCCCTATAAGTCGGCTGCAGAGATCCAAAAATACCGTGACGGATCGGACCCTATTTTATACCCGAATACCGATTGGGCAGATGTATCTTTAAACAGGAACACTCCCCAGAAAAGGCTGAATTTTCAGGCTAGCGGAGGCTCGGATAAAGTGAGATACCTGCTTTCTTTCGGATCAGCCAGCCAGGGAAGTAATTTTAAAAATCAACCTTACAAATATAACCAGTATAACTCAAGGGTGAGGATTGATGCAGACCTATCACAGTATTTAACCGTAGGTGCCAATATCGCAGGCGTGTTCACTCAGCGGAGTGCAGCAAATGGAACTGACTTCTCTACTACATTGCAGGCAAATCCAACGCTGCCGGCCATATATCCTAACGGACTGCTTGCCGGAGGGCGATTTGATAACAGCCCGCTTCTTTCAGACCGGAGAGGATACCAGCAATGGAAGGATGATCCGATTACGACGACATTTACAGCATCTTTTAAAGTGCCTCATGTAAATGGATTAGTGCTTGATGCTTCATATAACTACGACTTGAGAAACCAGTTCCAAAAAAACTTCTCTCAGCCACATTATTGGCACGTATACAACCCAAACACCAAGAATTATGACCGTATCGCATCGACTTCTCCAATACAGCTTACCGATAGATATGACAGATGGATCACCACCCTTACCAACGTTAGGCTATCCTACAGAACTACAATTGGCAAAGACCACAACATTGCCGCAATGGTGGGTGCAGAGCAGCAGAGAAATTCAAATACGTATGCATCGGCGACGCGTAGGAATTTTCTCACCGGGGCGCTTCCGCAGATCAGCTTAGGGGGTACAAGACCCGAGGATTATGGAAATGCTGGTAATGCTTCAGCCGGAGCCTACAACAGTTATTTGGGCCGTTTCAATTATAATTATCAATCCAAATACCTGCTGGAATTTGCTTTCCGCTCTGACGGGTCGACCATATTTCCTACTTATAACAGATATGGATTCTTTCCGTCTGCATCTGCAGGCTGGGTAATATCTGAGGAAGATTTCATGAAGCCTGTGCAATTTGTCAATACTTTAAAGCTTAGGGCCTCATATGGCGAGCTTGGTAATGATCAGGTGGGTCAATTCCAATTCCTGCAGACTTTTGATTTTGGAAATAATTATGTTTTTGGCGGCAGTACCGTACCGGGTATTTTCTCCACTGTTCTTTCCAATCCGAATATTGGATGGGAGGTGAGTAAAAAACTGGACTTCGGATTGAGTGCTACTTTATTCAACAGAAAGCTTGATGTAGACATTACTGTATTCAATCAAAGGCGATCAAACATCCTCCGTCAGCGCAATCTTTCAGTTAGTGCGGTCAACGGTTTCCCCAAATTGCCCGAAGAAAACATAGGAAAGGTAAATACAAGTGGGTTTGAAGTGGATCTGACACATCGCAACAAGGTTGGACAGGTGTCTTATTCAGTTACCGCAAACGTAGCTTATGCAAAAAGTAAGATCATCTTTATGGACGAGGTTCCGCCTGCATTTGCTTATCAAGCAAACACCGGAATGCCGCTTGGTTCAGGCCTTTATTACAAATCTGATGGGATATTCAATACCCAGGCTGAGTTGGATAGTTACCCACACGTAGCAGCGGCCAAGTTAGGTGACGTCAAAGTTCTTGACTTAAACAATGATGGCAAAATAACCGGAGATGACCGCTACATAACCAACCAATCTCCAACACCTTTGTACGTGTTTGGCCTTAACACAAGTTTGCAATACAAGGGCTTCGATTTAACCCTGTTTTTCCAGGGGCAAGCCGATGCGTTTGTTAATGACGCCATTGTTGACGAGTTTGGTTTGGAGGATTTGGACAATGCCCCTGTTTACAGAGCTACCAACCGTTGGACCGTAAATAATAAAGAGGGCGCGACTATGCCTCGGGCAAATAATTTGTTACCAGGCGGAGCAACAGACTTTTTCTTATATGACGCAACATTTGTAAGACTAAGAAACGCTGAATTAGGGTACACCTTTAGCGGCGATTTAATGCGAAAAATAAGCGTTAAGGGTCTTCGTGTATTTGTTAATGGTACCAATTTATTAACATGGGCAAAACAAATTAAATATAGAGATCCCGAGTTGGCAAATCAAAGTTATTTAAACTATCCGCCTTTGAAGATCGTAAGTTTTGGTGTTAATCTACAATTTTAAAAATTATAACGATGAAAGCAATTAAATTAATACTTCCTGTAGTGTTTGTTGTAATGTTCAGCATGTCCTGCAAGAAAAACATCCTGGACATATCGCCGCAGGACAAACTTGCTGAGGATGCCGTTTGGAGCGATCCGAAGCTAATTGAAGCCTACCACAACGAGCTTTATGGCTCCCAGGTTCATGGTTTTAACGTAAGTATGGCGTATTCTAAATATACCGATGAAAATTTCAACAGCCTTGCCTGTTGCGGCGGTGACCTTTTTAAACTTAATACCTATACGCCGGACAATGTTGGGCAATTAGGCGCAACAATTGGCGACTTTTGGGCGACGTCTAACGGTTACCTGTATAATTGGAATTTCGCGTATCAATATATGCGTAAGATCAATGTTTTCCTGGAAAAAATGAGTACCACCACCGTTAACTTACCTAATAAAGCGCGGATGATAGCGGAAGCCAAATTTTTGAGAGCTTTTCTTTATTTCAATCTTATTGAAAGGTATGGTGGCGTTCCTATAGTAGACAAAGTTTATCAAATGGATAGTCAGGGCACATTTAAAAGAAACACTTTTGAGGAATGCGTTACGTTCATAGCAAAGGATGTGATGGAAGCCCTGCCCGATCTGCCTGCTAAATATGCATCAAATGATGCCAATTACGGAAGGGCTACCGGCGATGCTTGCAAGGCACTGCTATCCCGTACTTATTTATATGCAGCATCTCCTTTGTTCAGCCCTACCAAGGACGTTCAAAAATGGCAAAAAGCTGCTGATGCAGCAGAGGCACTGTTAAACAGTGGCTATGCGCTGTACCCGGATTATCAAAAGCTTTTTGAAACGAAACAGGGCGATGCACAGAATGAAATTATTTATTCACGCGGTTTCTCGGCGACCAATGGTCACAATGCACCCATGGATCATTTAGATCGCCGTTATGGAGCCAATGGCGGTTGGTGGGGTAGCAGCGGTCCTACTGCAAACCTGGTTGATTCTTACGATATGGCTAACGGAATTCAGCCATACCTGCCTGATGGAACTATTAATCCTTTGTCAGGGTATGATCCGCAAAACCCCTGGGCTAACCGGGACCCGCGACTTGAGGCTACAGTTATTCATGATGGTACGGTATTTAATACCGCCGCAGCAGTAGCAGGCGCGCCTCCGGCTTATGAAAAGTGGGTCTCAGAAGATGGTACTACATTTGGGTTTGATTCGTATAAAAAAACAGGCGACAATCCCAGGACAAATACCGTCATGAAAAAATTCATGCCTTCAACGGGTGCTATCAACTCCGCAACTCCGCAAACGAATCAATGGCCGTTTTTCAGGTTGGCGGAAATTTATCTGAACTATGCAGAAGCTAAATTTGAGTTAGGTGACGAGGCTACTGCAAGGGAATATGTAAATAAAGTAAGAAGCAGGCCAGGTGTTAATCTTCCGGGCATTCCTGTAACTGTTACCGGAGAAGCTTTAAGGCAACGGATCTACAATGAACGAAGAGTTGAGCTGGTTTTTGAGGGGCATCGTTTCTTTGACGTGAGGCGTTGGGGAATAGCCACTACTACAGAGAATGCTAAAATTTACGGTTTTGATGTTATTAAAAACGTAACAACCGGGGTAAAAACGTATTCAAAAATAGTGTTGCTTGATAAGACAGGAACATTCCAGGCTTATAAAAGTCTGCTTCCTATTGAACGGAATGAGTTAAGGCGTAATCCTCAAATAACCCAAACCAAAGATTGGCCACAATAGACTTTCCAAAAAACAAGATGCTGTCTTTTGTGATAGTTAAAATCTTAAAATAAGAAGAGGCCATATCAAAGGATATGGCCCTTTTTATTTATGGCGATTCCATAATCTTCAATTTGATTTATGGTATGATATCCAAAGCTTTCAACTTCAATATAAAGGTAGATCAGAGCTAAAGTTCGCGTAACCATAAGCTCCGGTTACTGTAACATTATAACTGGCCGTGGAAGATTTGATAGTTTAATATTGGTTTATCAAATATATTAGTAGTAACAAGGATTTGTTTTACCGTTTAAAACGTTTTTTATTTTAAAATAGACTTTTAAATGACGAGCAGGTAAGATTTGGAATAAAAAATATCTTTTTCGTCAAATTAACAAATACTTAATCTGTTAATTTGAGATAGAGTTTCGCCCTCAAAGTACAATAAACCACAAGTATTTAAAAGAATACTTATAAAGTAGTGCTTAAATTAGTTATGATCAGAAAAACATTGCGGCATAGCCTATCGCTTTTGAATGTCGATTATGTAAAGTTGGATAGAAAATGGAATTATAAAAATGTAATCAGTCCGTACCATAGGATATACTATATAGACGAAGGAGAAGGAGAATTATCTGACCCGGAGAAAAGTTTAAAACTTGAACCCGGATACTTGTATATAATACCACACTATACCTTGTGCAATTTAGTTTGCCCCGAATATCTTAGCCAATATTTTGTGCAGTTTTTCGAGGAATACCCCGAAGGTGATTCTATATTTCCAGCTAATCTTTCAATTCTGAAGGTAAAAGCTAATGAACTTGATATTTTACACTTCCAACGTTTAATTGAAATTAATCCCGGACGGGGCATTAACCGTTCCGACAATCCGCAGGTATACGAAAAGAACGTCTATTACAAAGAATATCAGCAACTCAACAACACTCAGAACTTATCGGTATTTTTGGAAACGCAGGGTATTTTACTCTTGTTAATATCCCGGTTTACACTTCCGGAGGCTTACCATAAAAAAGATATTCGGCAAATACCCATAAAAATATTGGATGCAATGCGTTTCATAATGGTAAACCTCCATCAGCCACTATCGGTTAATTCTTTATCGGATAGGGTTAACCAAAATTCCGAATACTTCTCTCGCTTGTTTGAGCAACACACTGGTACCCGGCCATTGGCCTATATTATAGAAAAACGTATTGAACGTGCGCAACACATTATTGCCACAAGCCATGCGTCGTATTCTGAAATTGCAGAATTAACAGGCTTTAAAAGCCTTTCTAATTTTTCAAGAACATTTAAAAAAATCACCACAATGTCGCCTCGTCAATATCGCCAAAGTTTACTCCACTATTAATTTTTAGTTTATGAAATACAAAGTGTTTACCTTTTTTGTAGTTGGTTTATTCTCAACCTTATTAACATTCGCTCAAACCGGATCAAAGCGTTTGATAGCTAATAGCACCACCCGGGTTATTGAGGCAGAAACTGCCGGTACAATAGGCGGTGCTGTTAAAACGGCTTCTGATTTAGCATCGGGCGGTAAAGTCATTAACTTGATGAAACAGGGTGATGGCTTAAGCTTTAAAAATGTAAAAGCTATCCAAAAGTTGGCCATCCGATACTCGTCCCTGAACGTTGGCGTGTTGGACGTTGTTGTTAACGACCGATCAAAACAAAAAATCAATATACATTCCTCAGGCGATCTTACGGGTGCGTTTTTGAACGCAATTGTTGATATTAAAATTCCGGCTAATGCTATCGTGGCAATTACCCTTGGAACAACCGACGTAAAAGTAAACATAGACCAGGTGGCTGTAGGCGGAGATTTTAAGCTGCCACCCGATATCTGGAATTTACCGGAATTACCTATTGCAGCCGGCCCTTTTAAGGCCGACTGGAAAGAACTTAGTCAAAATTATATGGCACCGGATTGGTGGCGGGAAGCAAAGTTAGGCGCATGGTCGCATTGGGATCCCCAATCAGAACCGGAACAAGGCGATTGGTATGCCCGGAAAATGTACCAGGAAAATTCGCCTGTTTACAAATTCCACGTAAAGACGTATGGGCACCCCTCGGAAATTGGTTATAAGGATGTTACCAATAAATGGGTAATTGATAAATGGGATCCGGAAGCTTTATTGAACTTATATGTAAATATGGGTGCCCGTTATTTTATGGCGATGGGGGTGCATCATGATAATTTTGATAATTGGAACTCCAAATATCAGCCCTGGAATTCTGTCAACATCGGGCCTAAGAAAGATATTGTAGGGATTTGGGAAAAGATCACCCGCAGGCATGGTCTGCGTTTTGGTATTGGTTTTCATAACACGCCACCGCGTACCTGGGGACAGTTTATGCCTGTCAGATATATAAGTGACAAGAACGGGGACAAAAAAGGAATACCTTACGATGGCTTGAATACAATAACCGACGGCATTGGAAAATGGTGGCAAGGTTTTGATCCCGTCGATCTTTACGGCCCTGCTCACACCAGCAAGGACGATCCGTTGCGCTCACCGTTCGCCAATCAGTTTATGTGGCGGATAGATGATGCGATAACCAAATACCACCCAGATGTAATTTATTTTGATGAACATGCTGGCGACTCTCAGGTTGACCTGGGGGTACACATGGGCTTAGGGTTTTTAGCACCGCAATTAATTGCAAACTATTATAATAAGTCGCTAAAATGGAATAATAGTAAAATGGAGGCTGTTGTTAATTTAAAAGGTGTAGGAGGGCGATATAACAGCTTTCAAAACAGTAAAGAACTATTGCCATATGTAGAACACTCGTTGGTTAAGAGTTCAGAAAAAATAATTGAGCGCGAAATAATGGCTTATCCTTTTCAAACAGAAGAGTCAATTTCAGAGTGGCATTACCAAACCGGGCAAAAATATTTAGATGCACCGGCCATTGTTAAGATACTGTTGGAAAATGTTTGTCGTAACGGTACACTACTGCTTAACCTTACCCAACATAACCGCGGCGACCTGGATCCGGAAGTTATCCAGACTGCTAAAGACATAGGCGCCTGGCTCAAAGTGAACGGCGAGGCGATCTATGGCTCACGCCCGTTTGAGGTTCATGGCGATACTTCGCTGTATTACACCCGTAACAAAGGGAAATTATACGCTACGCTAATCAACTGGAAAGATTCACCGATCAAGTTAAAAGCTTTAGCGGTAAATGGCGCCACATTAGGTAAAGTTACTAAAGTGGAATTGTTGGGTAACGGTGCGCCGGTTAACCTGCCGTTTGTGCAAAACGATCAGGGCTTGACAGTAACGCCTCCCCCATCATCCCAAGCGCTTACTGGCATAAATAATACCACCCTTGCTTCACAATATAGAGTGCTGCGCATTACCCATGATAAAACCTGGATAAATGATGACGACCCGGGAGTTAAGATGGCGCAGGGTTGGTTCAGGCACAGCAATCTTAATCAGGGTGACTTTAACAATGACCTAACCAGCAGTGATACGCCGGGCGCCAAATGGAGTTTCGCATTTAGTGGAACCGGTGTTTCAATTATTGCTCCACAGCAAGCGGGTGCCGGAAAAATTGAAGTGTTGATCGACGGAAAATCTATAAAGACTATTGATTTATCTGCTGCCGGTGCCCGGAAAAGCCAAAATATAGTTTATCAAACGGGCAAACTAACCGCAGCTAACCATACTTTAACCATTGTCAATCGTGGCGGAGGTATAGTTGCAATTGATGCTTTGATAGTAAACAATACGCATTAATATTTAGAGGTTTTTATTACGCGCGAGACCCGCTGAATAAGCGGGTCTTTTTTTAATTTTAAACTGAATTTAAAATTTCAAATGTTAAGATGAAAAACAAAATCAAACTACTTTCCCTTATCGCTTTTCTTGTTAACGCCCTTGCGTTCAATCAAAACGCATTTGCGGATATCAGACTGCCGAAATTAATTAGCGACGGCATGATATTACAACGTGATAAGCCATTAAAAATATGGGGATGGGCGGCACCCGGCGAAAAGGTAACAGTTAATTTTATTAAGAAAAATTATAGTGCAGTTACAAGCGCTGATGGAAAATGGCAGGTTACGCTGAAGGCCATACCCGCAGGTGGCCCTTATAACATGACGCTTACCGGCAAAAACAAGTTAGAGGTAGCCGATATTTTACTTGGCGACGTTTGGTTTTGTTCAGGCCAATCTAATATGGAGATGGGAATGGGCGATGTTAGTGAGAAATATGAAAAAATAATAACTCAGAATCAAAATACTCAGATACGCCAATTTTTAGTACCTAAGAATCTTAATGATGCAACCAAGATTCATGATGATCTGAACGGCGGAAAATGGACACCCGCTACAGGAGCTAACGTCAATAGGTTTAGCGCAGCTGCTTATTTTTTTGCTCTGTCTATTTACGAGAAAGAGCATGTGGCTATTGGAATTATAAACGCGAGCTGGGGAGGAACGCCAATTGAATCGTGGATAAGTGCAGAAGGATACAAGACATTCCCGGAGATTGCTAAGCAAGTGGAGCGTTTAAGCGATACCGCCTACATTAACCGGATGAATAGAAATAACGCGGAAAACAACCGGCTACAGGCCCCCAGAACTGATAGAAAATATGATGAGGGTTTAAACGATGCTCCGAAATGGTACGAATCTGCTTACGTACCAATGGGATGGAAAGACATTATGGTTCCGGGGTTTTGGAACGGGCAGGGCTTAAATAACTTTAGCGGTGTAGTTTGGTATCGTAAAGAGATCAATGTCTCCGCATCTGTAGCCAATCAGGCGGCAAAACTTTACTTTGGTCGAATTAATGACAATGACGAAGTTTATATAAATGGACAATTAGCCGGTCGTACAGACGGACAATATGCTAATAGGATGTATGCATTGAAACAAGGCATTTTAGTCCCCGGCAAAAATATCATTGTTGCCCGTTTGAGTAACAATTCATCCGCTCAAGGCGGCTTTGTACCAGACAAGCCCTATTACATTACCGCCGGAACGGATACCATTCAGCTTAGCGGGAAATGGCAATACAGAGTGGGGCAAGCCTTCCCGCCACAAAAACCCGGTCTTGAAGGATATTCAGCCGCTAATCAGCCTACTTTATTATATAATACTATGATTGCGCCGGTGGCAAATTATGCTATAAAGGGCGCGTTATGGTATCAAGGCGAATCAAATGTTACCCGCGCCAAAGAATATGAGCGTTTGTTGCCTGAGCTGATTTCAAATTGGCGCGCTACCTGGCACGATCCTAAGTTACCCTTTATTATAGCCCAGCTTCCTAATTATCAGGAAGTAACATATCTGCCCGCCGAAAGCGGTTGGGCCGAATTAAGAGAAGCGCAACGAAAAGCACTATCAACACCTAATACCGGCCTTACTGTTTTAATTGATGTCGGCGAATGGGGCGATATTCACCCCCGTAACAAAAAAGATGTAGGCGAACGCCTGGCCCTGACAGCCGAGCGGGTGGCTTACGGAAACACAAAACTGGTGACATCAGGCCCAACTTTACAGAGCGCAAAGAAAGACGGTAGTAAAGTTATTCTTTCTTTTGCTGATACCGGCAATGGCCTGATTGCTAAAGGCGATGGAAAACTAAGACATTTTGCCGTAGCCGGTGCTGACAAAAAATTTGTATGGGCAACAGCACAGATCGACGGCAACCAGGTAATTGTAACCTCTTATGAGGTTACCAACCCTTTATATGTACGATACGGGTGGGCTAACAATCCTGACAGGGCAAACCTGTACAATAAAGATGGCTTACCCGCCTCACCATTTGAAACGCAAGTACAATAGTTTAAAATGTTATCAGAAACGATAGCAAGTAGCAATGAAAGGACCTTAGCTGGTTTAATTTTCGGGTAAAAAAAAGGACAAATCAGAAGCCATTCTGATTTGTCCTTTTAAAGTCGGGATGGCAGGATTCGAACCTGCGGCCTCCACATCCCAAATGTGGCGCGATACCGGGCTACGCTACATCCCGAAAGGGAACGCAAAGGTAAGCTTTAAAATTACTGTTGCAAATAATTTTTTAAAGAAGTTTGCATCGTCTTTATGCTTAGCATTTTATATTTTTTTTAGCTGCATAAACTAAACTATTTTGACAGCGCCAAGTCTATTTATGCAACAATTACATGACAAGAGATTAACTTTTTTATTACAAAGAACTATTGAACAAACTTCGTTGTAATTTCACATAAAAATCAGCTCACCAAAGCTTAACCTAAAGAAAATGAAAAAAACAGTTTATTTATTTCTATTTATATTGACTACCGGCCTGGGCGTAAAAGCACAGGAAAAGTTAAAAGAGGTGCAGGAAACCCCTGTGTGGGCGTCGAACGTTAAAATTGATGGCAAAGTTACTGAACTTAACAATTCTTTTAAAGCGTACAATAAAACAGTAAAAGCGTTTTATACCGTAAGCAATGATGCGCGCTTTATTTATCTGCAATTAAAAACTACAGATGAGACCACTATTGCTAAAATACAGGCAGGTGCTATAACTTTCGCGCTAAATACGGCAAACAAAAAGAAAGAAGAAGATGCCTTCCAGGTTACTTTTCCGGTTATTGCACGAGTAGCGCGCGGACAACGTGGCGCGGGTGGCCCCGGCGGAGGTGCTGGAGGCGGTGGCAGAGGCGGTTTTGGCGGTGCAGGTGGATTTGGCGGCGGTGGTGGAATTCCAGGATTTGGAGCTACAACGGATTCTGCGAGGAAAGAGACTGAAAAAAAGTTTTTAGCTGCAGCGAAAGAAATTAAAGTTGCCGGCTTTAAAGACATCAGTGATTCATTACTATCTGTTTATAACGAATACAGCATTAAAGCAGCCATGAATTTCGAGGCCGATGGTAGTTTTACTTACGAAATTGCAGTTCCGCTTAAACAAATAGGCTTAACACCAGGCGATGGCAAAGAAATAGCTTATAACATTAAACTTAACGGTTTACAAATGGCTGGTCGTGGCGGCCCTGGCGGCAACTTTGGTGGTGGTGGCGGCGGCGACCGCGACATTGTAGTTGGTGGAGCCGGCGGCGGTGCCGGAGGTGGTGGTGGTGCCGGCGGCGGCGGATTTGGTGGCGGCGGCGGCGGCGGATTTGGTGGTGGCGGCGGCGGCCGTGGCGGCGGCGGAGGAGGCGGTATTCGCGTTGTTGGCGGATTCGGTGGCGGTGGCGGACGTCCTGCAGGTGGTGGCGGTGGCCGCGGCAACGTAAACTTTGCAGAACTAGCAGCTCCAACAGATTTTTGGGGGAAATATATATTGGCTAAGCAATAAAACAGAATTGATATAATTAAAATTATAGAATACGAAAAAGAGCAGCTTTTAGCTGCTCTTTTTTTTACATATCAATATTTCCTTTGCCTTTTAAAACATCAGGATAGGTTCCTGTCTTTGAACCATACTTCATCCGGTTTTAGGTCGATACTGTTCATCATGTTGATCAACTCTATCGGATCGCCTGATGAAAGCACCAATGCGCGGTTAGCGGGCTTTAAAAAGCGCTGCTCTACCATCACGTCCATTTGCTTTAGCAGCAGATCGTAAAAACCATTTACATTCAATATGCCTACAGGGTTGTGGTGTAAACCCAGTTGCAGCCAGGTAAGCACTTCAAAAAACTCTTCCAGTGTGCCAAAACCACCGGGTAACATAATAATACCCTCACATAGATCATTCATCACCTGTTTGCGCTGGTGCATATTTTCAACTATACGCAATTCAGTCAAACCGGTGTGGCCAACTTCTTTATCCATTAAAAACTGAGGAATAACGCCAATAGTTTTACCACCGCGCCGCAAAACAGCATCGGCCAATATACCCATAACACCTACCCTGCCGCCACCATAAACCAGCGTGATGCCTTGGCTTACCATGGTTTCGGCAAGTAATTCAACAGCTTCCTTTAAAACAGGATCTCCGTTAAAATTGGCTCCGCAGAAAATGCAAATGGATTTCATATTGAGTGAATGAGTGATTGAGCGAATGAGTGATTAAATGTGATCAACAAATCGCTAACTCACTCAATCACTAATTCACTCATTAAAACTACCTAGTATAATTAGGGGCCTCTTTAGTTATCGTTATATCATGCGGATGCGACTCGCGGATACCTGATGCCGTTATGCGCACAAAGCGGGCCTGTTGCAATGCCTCAATATTTTTGGCTCCGCAATAACCCATACTGGCACGCAAGCCGCCTACAAACTGATAGATCACTTCGGCCAGTGTGCCCTTGTAAGGCACACGGCCTACAATACCTTCGGGAACAAGCTTTTTGATATCATCTTCCACATCCTGAAAATAGCGGTCTTTTGAGCCCTGCTCCATAGCCTCTATTGAACCCATACCCCGGTACGATTTAAAGCGACGGCCTTCGTAAATAATGCTTTCGCCCGGCGATTCTTCAACACCGGCAAACAACGAGCCCGCCATTATAGTACTTGCACCAGCTGCAATAGCCTTAGCAACGTCTCCGGTGTGTTTTATGCCGCCATCTGCAATTACCGGAACACCGGTACCCTTTAAAGCTTCAGCGCATTCATATACGGCGTATAGCTGCGGAACGCCTACACCTGCAATTATGCGTGTAGTACAAATAGAACCCGGACCAATACCCACCTTAACGCCATCTGCACCTGCGTTGGCCAGATCAATAGCCGCCTGACCGGTAGCAACGTTACCGGCAATAACCTGAAGGTCGGGATATGCTGCCTTAACCTCTTTTAATTTATTTATAACGTATATTGAATGACCGTGTGCCGTATCAATCGCTATAACATCAACGCCCGCCTTTACCAGTGCGTCTACCCTCTCCATTGTATCGGCAGTAACACCAACAGCCGCGCCTACGCGCAAACGGCCCAGCTCGTCTTTGCAGGCGTTAGGGAAATTTTTGAATTTCTGTATGTCCTTAAATGTTATAAGTCCTATAAGCACTCCGTTATCATCAACAACAGGCAGTTTTTCAATCTTATAATTTTGCAGTATCTCTTCGGCTTGTGTAAGGGTAGTTCCTTTTGGCGCGGTGATCAGATCCTCTTTGGTCATTACATCCCGCACGGGGCGTTTCATATCTTTTTGAAAGCGCAGGTCGCGGTTGGTTACTATCCCTTTTAGTGTCTTTTTATCATCAACCACAGGGATCCCGCCAATTTTAAACTCCTTCATTATTTTGAATGCGTCGGCCACAATGGCGTTTTCGTTCAACGTAACCGGATCCTGGATCATTCCACTTTCCGAGCGTTTTACTTTACGCACTTCATCGGCCTGGCGCTGTATGCTCATGTTTTTGTGCAGCATACCCAAACCACCGGCCTGTGCAATGGCAATAGCCATCTGGGCCTCGGTTACGGTGTCCATAGCTGCGGATACCAAAGGAATGTTTAGCCTGATCTTTTTGGTTAAAAAAGAGCCGGTATCAACCTCGCGCGGTAAAACTTCTGAATAAGCCGGGAGTAGTAAAACGTCGTCGTAGGTTAAACCTTCGGCAACAAATTTGGAGTTGTAAGACTGCATAGCAAACAATGATTTTGGAGATATTATTTGCCGGGCAAAGCTAATGATTATTTCGGATTTCGGATGTTCAATTTCGGATTTTGTTTTTTATTTACCTTTTGATGGCAGTTATTTATTTTGGATTTCGGATGTTCAATTTCGGATTTGTTTTTACCACCTTTTGATAGCAGGGTATTTTATTTCGGATTACAGGTGTTCAATTTCGGATTCCGGCATCTGTTAAATTCGAAATTGAACATCCGAAATCCTAATACTTTCCTACTATCACTTTATAAAAATCCTCAAAATTCAAATACTGCTTGGCCAGTTCCTGTAATTTACCGGCTGTGATGTTTTTTACAGTTTCGGCATATCGATCATAATACTCATAGCCCACGCCAGAGAAATAAACATTTTTGAACTTATCAGCATGAGAGAACACGTTTTCTAAACTACCCAACAGCGATCCGAGCATATAATTTTGGACCAGAGATATTTCTTCCTGTGGAATAAGATCGCTTTTCAGCAAGTTCACTTCTTTCTCAATTTCGGAAACAGCGTCGCGGCAAACATCCGCGCCAACTTCGGTAGCTATAAAAAACGCGGCGCCATGTTTTAATGAGCTTATGCCCGAGCCTATGCCATAGGTATAGCCTTTTTCCTCGCGGATATTGGTCATCAGTCGCGAACCAAAATAGCCACCTAAAACGGTGTTTAACACTTGCATAGCCGGGAAATCGGGATGATCGCGTTTGATGAATGGCATACCAATCCGTATAGCCGATTGTAAGGCATCTGGCTTTTCAATAAAATAAAACTTTTCGGTAGCGGCTGCAACCTCAGGCTGCGTGGTAACAGTCACATTTGTTGCGTTTTGCCAATCACTTCCAAAAACCGAGGTAAGCTGCTGTAATGTAGCATCATCTATTTTACCGGCGACGATCAAAGTACAATTGGATGGTTGATACATTTGCTTAAAATGCGTTACCAGATCATCACGGCGCAGTGCATTATATTCTTCAGGTTCAACGGCCATTCCGTATAGAGTATCGCCATACACAGCTTTATTAAAAGCGCGACGCGCAACCACATCATTTTTTTGCAGGTTAACCTGTAGTTTTTGCTGTTGATTGCGGACGTAGGTTTCCAGTTCGTTTGCAGGGAAAACAGAATCGCTCAAAACATCCTTAACAATCGGCAAAACCTCCTTAAGGTGCTTATTTAAGCTATGCAATGTAACCTGCGAATGATCAAAACCATATTCTGTTGAAAAGAAAGCGCCGTAAAAATCTATTTTATCAGCGATCTCAGCAGCGGTTAAGGTATTTGTGCCATCTGTAAGCATGGTATTTACAGCCATGTTCAGCAACGGCTTTGTAGAATCAAACCGCACGTTGCCGAATATCCACTCTATACGCACCAGCTCCTGATCGCCTGAGTTAAAGCAGAACAAGTTACAACCATTAGGCAACACCGTATGCTGTGGCTTTATTAAATTTATATTTTCGATCGCCTTAAAATCAGGCGCGATACTTCTATTTAATGTTGTCATTAATCAGTGGTTTATTCAGCTGTCTCAGCGTAGTAAATAAGTGTAGACGAATTATCTTTTCTGAACAATTTATTGGCCTGCTCTTTTATTTGAGCTGCAGTAACAGCTAAAAACCTGCCCGTTTCATGGTTTAGTTGTTCAGCGTCGCTTAACAACTCAAAATATGCCAGATTCATGGCCTTATCCAGTAAAGACATTTCTGAAAACACCATGGTCGATTCCATTTTGTTCTTTACCTTATCCAGTTCTTCAGCAGGTACTTCTTGCGCTTTTAATTTCTCAATCTCCTGCCATATTGCTGCCTCGGCGTCTTCAACTGCGATACCGGTAAGCGGCTTACCCTCAATAACAAACATACCTTTATCTAAACTTCCGGTAAGGTAAGCATGTATTTCGCTAAAAAATTGCTGCTCCTTAACCAGTGCTTTGTATAAACGCGACGATTTACCACGCGACAAAATATCACCTAACAGTTCAACAGCATGGAACTCCCCGCTTCTGCGGCCTGGCATTTGCAAAGCTATGTAGATATCGTTCAAAGGCACTTTGGCGGTAACGCTGTCGCGTCGCTCCTCATGCTGCTCAGGCTCCTGTATCAGGTTGCGGTTATATCTTTCGCCTGCGGGTATAGGTTCAAACCATTTTTCGGCAAGCACCTTAACATCTTCTGTTTTTATGTTACCGCCTACTACCATAATGGCATTTTGAGGGTTGTAATGTTTCTTGAAGAAAGCTTTTACATCCTCAATACTCGCCTCGGCAATATGTTCTATGTTTTTGCCTATGGTATCCCAGCGGTACGAATGATCCTTATAAACCATCGGGCGCAGCCGCAGCCAAACATCGCCGTAAGGCTGATTTAAATAGCGTTGCTTAAACTCCTCGATCACTACGTTGCGCTGCACCTCAAGGCTCTTCTCACTAAAGGCAAGGCTCAGCATACGGTCGCTCTCCAGCCAAAAGGCTGTTTCTAAATTAGCGGCAGGCAGGGTTATGTAGTAATTGGTGATATCATTACTGGTAAAGGCATTGTTCTCGCCACCCACTCTTTGCAAGGGTTCATCATAGTTGGGGACATTTACCGATCCACCAAACATTAAGTGTTCAAATAAATGGGCAAAGCCGGTACGTTCGGGATCTTCATCGCGCGATCCAACATCATAAAGGATGTTCAGAACCGCCATGGGCGTAGTGTTATCTTCGTGTACAATAACCCTAAGGCCATTGCTCAATGTAAATCGGTTGAATTTAACCATGTATCAGTAAATAGTTATAATAGCAGTTGGCAAATGTATAATTTTAGATAATTGCAGCTAACCGTTTTTACTTAATTTTTAATTTAGCTTGTAATACTACCCAAAGAATGGACCAAACCGAACTGATAAAACAAATAACCAATAACATTGGCAAAGTAAAAGTGCTTGGTTTGAGCAAAATAATGCACGAGGGCCGGTTTGACCTGCGCGATCTGATAGCGGTTACCTTCCATCATGACAAAGACGTAGCATTTAGGGCAACCTGGTTATTGGAAAATGTTTTTTTAGATAATCCGGAAGTTTACCTGCCCGAGTTAGAGTTTCTGCTAAGCGGTATAACAAAAGTAAAACATCCCGGTCCGCAGCGGCATTATGCAAAGATAGTAATGCACATTACAGAGCCCTCTGCTCCGCAAATTATAAAAGATAAAGTTCGACAGTTAGATATGGAAACGGTTGTTGAACAACTGTTTGAATGGATGATAGCGCCTAAAGTTAAAATTGCTGTAAAAGCTTTTGCAGCTGAAGCTTTGTTTAACATGAAGGAGCGCTACCCCTGGGTAAAGGATGAGCTTGCCCAGCAGCTTCAGTTTTTAATGCGCGATGGCACCGCCGCCATACAGGTTAAAGGAAAAAAACTATTACAACAACTGCGCTAAAAGTTTAAAATGGCGAAAGCAAGACAATATCAAGCCTTTATTAGCGTAATTTTGACGGTATAAGTTGAGGCGATGAAAAACGATATAGCACACCTGCAGGATATAAAGTTATTGGTTGATACTTTTTACGGAAAGGTACAAAACGACCCACTTATAGGGCCTATATTCAACGGCATTATAAAAAATTGGCAACCACATCTGGCCAAAATGTATACCTTCTGGCAAACTGTATTATTGCAGGAGCACACCTATTTTGGCAGCCCATTTCCACCACATGCCAAGCTACCAGTAAGTGCTGAGCATTTTGAACGCTGGTTATCATTATGGAGAACCACGGTAGATAGCTTTTTTGAAGGCCCAAAAGCCGAAGATGCCAAATGGCGCGGACAAGCTATGGCGGATATGTTTTTGGCTAAAATTGAATATTTCAGGGAGCGGAATACCGGGCCTTTGATATAAAGCATATTTAATAAATACCACTACATCATTTTCGAAATCTACGCTCGTAAATTTTTCTCATTTTCATTCAATTTCCTGTAACATTTAAGCTATGTTTTGTGATAATCTGGTGATATCTGATTTCTTTGTTATAAGCTAATTAATACATTAGTAAGAGCTGAATTTTGCCCTTATATAGTATATTTAAGCCAACTATTATACCAATTACCTAAAGCCACCAGGTTTGTTATTATTATTTTGAGAAAGGTATTTTTTTGATGCCTTTTTTTGGCATTCAGGTAAAATAGTGCTTGTTATGAAACCCATTATGCTAAACGTTATATGAATTCAAACTTTTACAAAAAAACATCCCGCCGAACGTGGAGAAAGATCGGTTTGGCCGCACTTATATCAACGGTCGTCATCGCTGGCTGTATGTCGCGTAAGGACGCCATTGTTAAAACCATCACCGGCATTGTCCCTTTTAAAACCTGGACAACTTATGGCGGCAGCGCCGATATGTCAAGGTACACAGAGCTGGGCCAGTTCACCAAAAAAAATGTAAACCAGTTACAGGTGGCCTGGCACTACCCTACCATGGATAATTCTGAGTATACCTTTAACCCTATTGTTATAGATACCATTATGTATCTGATGGGTAAAAACAACTCCCTGATAGCCGTAAATGCTGTTAATGGCAAAGAGATATGGATACACGCTAATTTAGCAGGCATTACACGCAAGGGCGTGAATTACTGGGAAAGCAAGGACCGCACAGACCGCCGCCTTATCTTCTCATTAAATAACACCTTGCAAGAGATTGACGCGCTTACGGGCAAAACTATCCTCAGCTTTGGCAACAATGGCTATATCTCCTTAAAAAACGATCTCAACCGCGATCCTGAAAGTGTTGGCCGTGCTGCTTCGGGCACACCGGGCCAGGTTTTTGAGGACGTTATTGTTCTCGGGTCGTCTCCGGGCGAGGGGCTGTTTTCTTCACCGGGGCATATCAGGGCCTACAATGTGCTCACCGGTAAATTGGCCTGGGTTTTCCACACCATACCTGAGCCCAGCGAATATGGCTATGATACATGGCCCAAAGAAGCTTATAAATACATTGGCGGTGTAAACTGCTGGGGCGAAATGTCAATAGACGCGAAGCGTGGAATTGTATATGTACCCCTTGGCTCGCCAACTTACGACTATTATGGTGCCGACAGAATAGGCGCCAACCTCTTCAGCGATTGTATAGTAGCTTTAGATGCCCGTACAGGCAAACGTTTATGGCATTACCAAACCGTACACCATGATATTTGGGATTATGATATTACTGCGGCCCCGCAGTTAATTACTGTAGATAAAAACGGCAAAAGCGTTGATGCCGTGGCTATTGCAACAAAACAAGGCTTCTTATACGTGTTCGACCGTGTAACCGGCGAACCGTTGTTCCCGATAGAGGAGCGCCCGGTGCCAAAAAGTGATGTAGCAGGCGAGCAGGCCTGGCCAACCCAGCCCCACTCTACTTTGCCCGCGTTCACCAGGCAAAAGGTTACGGTTGAGGACCTGAACCCACATTGGAGCCCGGGCCACGCCGACACGATGAAACGCAGGGTGGCCGCGGCTAAATCCGGTTTATTTTTGCCTTTATCTGATAAATACGAGGTTATAGCCATGCCGGGTGCTGTGGGCGGCGCAAACTGGGGTAATACGGCATCAAATCCTAAAAAGGGAATTGTTTATGTAGCTTCCATGAATCATGGTTCAATCTATAAATTAACTAAAACTCCGCCACGCAATACGCCGATGTCGGCTGCTGCGATGTCGGCTGCACAGACTGCTTATGTACAAAATTGCCAATCATGCCACGGCGCTAACCGCGAAGGAGCAGTTGGCCCGGCAATTAACAACATCGCGGCTCGCATTAACCTTGATGCGTTTAAATCGTTGGTAGCCGCAGGTAAAGGTCAGATGCCTCCGTTTGCGCATATTGACGAAACTACATTAGCAGGTATTTATAGCTTTATAACAGGCAGAGGAGCCGGCGGCCCTCCTGCCGGAGCCGGCGGTGCAAGGCCCGGTGGTTTCGGCGGCGCGCCACGCACCGCAACTGTACCTAAAGGACCGGTAGTAGCAACAGGCGGCGCTCCGGATGCTGTGGCTTTCAATGCGCAAAGGCCAACCAAGACCATGACCGATTATCCCGAAGGTGTGCCGAATTACGATAGATATACAACTCCTTACGGGCTTGCAAACACAGATCTGGTGAGTCCGCCATGGACAACCATTACCGCTTACGACCTGAATAAAGGCACAGTACTTTGGAAAAAACCCATTGGGCAGGACGCGCGAATTCCGTTAAAAACAGGTGAGGAAGAAATGGGGGTGCCTGCAGGCACGCAGCGCAAAAGCATGATAGTAACCGCTACAGGTATACTGTTCGCTACTATTGCCAACGGGCAGTTATATGCTTTTGATGCAGATAACGGCAAGCTTTTATGGAAATACGATCTACCCAGGGATACAGACGCGCCAATGACCACCTACCAGGTTAACGGCAAGCAATACCTGGTGGTTCCGGCTATGAGCGCGTTTGGTGTTGAGGCGGGTGCCCGTGCGAAAATGCCCGGACTTTACCCATCAGGCTATATGGTATTTGCATTACCTGATAAAAAGAAATAAATTGCTTAACCAATTGAAGAAGAACAGCCAATTACACACAATCTAAATTTAAAAAAATGAAACGTATTATTTCCACCATGCTGTTAGCCGGTGCTGCCTTGTTTTCCTACGCGCAGGAAAGCAATGGCGATTATAACGGCAGAGGAATGACTTTAGTTCCCGACTACACTTTCAAGGCATCTGCACTCACGGGATGGCATACGCTGGGTGGCGGCAGCTGGCAAGCCGGTAACGGCACCATTACCGCAAGGGCCAACGGCGTTGGGTACCTGGTATCTGATAAGTCTTTTCAAGACATACAGATGCGTACGCTTTTTAAAGCCGATGCCAATACAGAAGTGGGTTTCCTGTTCCGGTTAGAAAAAACAGCTGATGGATTTAAAGGCTTCCTGGTATCGGTAAAAGGTACGGAAACCGGATCATACAAAATAACTTTAGATGCGCAGGGAAAAGAAAAGAGCCGCGAAAAATTAAGAAACGTGGGCGGTATTATCCGTCAGGCCCCTGCACTTGATCCAAACGCGCCTGTACGGGGTGCAGGAGGCCCTGGTGGAGGCGGCCCTCGTCCGGGTGGACCCGGCGGACCGGGTGGAGCTGCAACGGTTCAAACGCCTTTAGTACGTCCGGTAACAGCTGTAGTGCCAGGCAAATGGAATCAGTTTGAGGGAATAATCGACCTTAACATAATGCGCGCTTATTTTAATGATGGTGGCGAAAGCTCTACTGCTTCCGAAGAAACTGACGGGAAATTTGGCCCGATCGCTTTAATGGTGAACGGAACCGGCGAAGTGCAGTTTAACGAATTAAGCTACCATGACGTTGGCATTAAAAGAATGCCGAAGGAACAAAGCTCGGCGCGGTATAAAGTGCAGCAGATACAGGATATGTACTACTCATGGGCCGCAGGAGCAGCCGATTTCAACAAAGATGGCTTTATGGATGTAGTGGCCGGCCCTATGATCTATTACGGACCGGATTATACCAGATCGCGTGAGATTGAATTTGCATCATCAGTAAGTCCGTCAAAAAACTTTACCGCTTACAATTGCGAGTATACTTATGATTTTAATGGCGATGGCTGGCCCGATATATTAACCGGCCCTTCAACAAGCTCGTTGTTCATCAACCCTAAAGGCGAATCAACCCGTTGGGAGAAGTATACCGTTGTCCCGGGTGTACAATCAGAAATAACTGCGTTTAAAGATATTGACGGCGATGGCAAACCCGAACTGGTATACGGCGGCGGCGGACAAATGAAGTTTGCCAAGCCCGACCCGGCCGACCCGACAAAACCCTGGATACAAACAGCCATATCTGAGCGTGGCACCGCAAACGCGCACGGCATTGGTGTTGGCGACATTAATGGCGATGGTTTAATGGATGTAGCCAACGTTAACGGATGGTATGAGCATCCAAAAAATTACGATGGCAAATCAATGTGGGAATATCACCCTGTAGCTTTTGGGCGCTATGGCCACCGCAGTTCTAATGTAGGCGGCGCTACCATGGGAATATATGATGTTAACGGTGATAAGCTGAATGATGTGGTTACCAGCCTTAACGCGCATGGTTTCGGCCTGGCATGGTTTGAGCAAAAACGCGATGCCGCGGGTAAAGTATCATTTGTAAGACACATGATTATGGACGACTACTCCACCAAAAATGCAGGCGACGTAACCTTCTCCGAAGCGCATGGTGCAGCCTTTGCCGACATTGACGGCGATGGAATTACAGATTTTATCACCGGTAAACGTTACTATAGTCACCTGGATACGTTTTTAGATCCGGACCCCTACGGGCCGCCGGTTACTTATGTGTACAAAACCGTGCGCGATGCAAAAGCGCCGGGTGGTGCAAGGTTCGTTCCTGAACTGGTGCACAATCGCTCAGGTGTAGGGTCAGATGTTTTGGCAACGGATCTGAATAAAGATGGCGCTGTTGATATTGTTACAGCAACTAACCGCGGTGTATTTATTTACTGGAACACACCTAAGGCCGGGGCAAAAAAGTAATTTTTTCTGTTAATTTTTAGTAAGATCAAGCCTTCCTTTCATCGGGGAGGCTTTTTCGGTTTTGGAATGGATGCGAAGGGTGTCATGGTGAGCTTGTCGAACCATGGTGGGAAAGCCTTTACGCGCACCCATCGACAAGCTCAGGATGACAAGCCGGCCCACGCTCTGTTTAAATGTTCTGCCTTACATGGTCTGGCAATATCAATGCTGAAACAAGTTAGGCCTAACTTAGGTTAATGTATTAAAACCAGGTTTGCATTTGTCGTATATTGCAGCAATTCCGAATTAAAAACATGTTGATCAAAATATATCCCGAAAACCCCAACGAAAAAACCATCCAGCAGGTGGTGGAGGTGCTGCGTAAAGGCGGTATCATCATCTACCCTACCGATACGGTTTACGGGCTGGGCTGTGATATTACCAACCACCGGGCCATTGAGCAGATATGTAAAATACGCAACATAAAACCCGAAAAAGCCAATTTCTCTTTTGTGTGTTATGATCTGAGCCATATATCCGACTTTATAAAACCCATTGATAATACCACCTTCCGTGTTTTGAAAAAGGCCTTGCCGGGGCCATTTACTTTTATCTTTAATGCCAATAACAACGTGCCTAAACTGTTAAGCTCCAACAAAAAAACAGTGGGTATACGTGTGCCGGATAATAACATTGCAAGGTGTATTGTGAAGGAACTGGGCAACCCTATCCTATCCACCTCCATCCACGACGATGACGACGTGATCGAGTACTCAACCGACCCGGAACTGATCTATGAAAAATACCAGGACCTGGTGGATATTGTGATAGATGGCGGCTATGGCGATAATGTACCATCAACTGTTGTTGACTGCACATCCGGAGACTTTGAGATCGTTCGTGAGGGTAAGGGTGAGTTGGAGATGTATTTGTAAGCCGCTTGTATTTTTAAAGCGTCGTAATTTTTGTTTGCGTTGCTAGGGTATCTTAATTTAAAATAAATAGTATGTTGAGTAAAAACGTCTTGAGTTCTATAACAACTTCCTTGACAGAAAGATTTAATGTGAAATCTTTTTATGAGGAAATTTATAGCAAGTATGATTTTCTCCTTAGTGCTTCGTTTCGTGAAAATATCCTTTCATACAGTAATGAAACGGCATCTATGGATACTACAAAGATTTACCAAAAAAATATTGATGGTGAAATTAAGTATGAGGATGTGTATATATTATCAAAGCAATTTGGCGGACCAACATTTAAAATAGATGAGGTGGTTTGTTTAATTAAACTTTTTGCGGTTTTAAGACATACACCTACTTTGGAAGGGTCCTTTTCACGTAAGTTTAATATTAAATATATCTAAATCTTAGATACGAGCTTTCTTCCAATCAGCGGTCAATGCAATGTGTTGTTTGTAATAGTCCTGCTCTTCTTCATACGTTAGTCCACCGTTTTGGTCGTAAAGAGTAAGATAATGCTTCATCAACTGGTACATTTTGTCATTTCGTTTGCTATTGGAAAATCGGCTCACCACTTGTCGTATCAAATGTACTTTACGTTCAAAAGTAGTATCATCAAGAAGTTCCGCTATTTTAAAAAATTCTTCGAAGGCCTCTTTTTTGCCAATTATGAAACGGGAAGCTTGATTAAAGATAGTGTGGTTAGTGCTGGCTGTATTGCCATTTGGAATGATAGGTCGAAGGATGGTATTTAAATTAAATTCATTATCATGATAAATTTTCAACGAGTATTCGTGGCTCAATGCAATAACGAACTCCTTAGTCTTTTGCATCGGGTTTGAGTTTTGCTTCTCAACCAAATCTTCTAATACTAAAGGGTTATCGCTTGTAAAGAATGAAGCTGGTCCTTTGTTTTTAGAGACCTCCAGTTTGGAAAACTCATGAAAAGTCCCAAGTTCGCCAATTCCAGTTACATGTCCTTCCTTAAATGCGTTTGTTACTTTTGTATTAAAATAGTCGATAATCCCTTTTTCATCCCACTCGCTAAAACTAAAATCCTCGTCTAAGTAGGTTATGCCTTTTTCAAAACGTCTTTTAGCAGCTTGAATAAGTCCTTTAATTAATACAGTATGGTGAGCTATAGAAATTCGTAAAATTCTTGGGTTACGCATATACAATTGGAAAATGCCCAATAGTATCTCAATCCTTTGCAAATCAGTAATGTCAAATATGGTATCATCAGTCAGGATATTAAAAATGCGATCATACATTGGTTCAAATCCAACAGCATATAGTTTTTCAATTGCAAGTTGATCTTGGGAAACACCAGAATTTTCTGCAAGTGTATAAAGGTCCTTTTCTGCGCATATATTAATGATATTTGTATTAAATATCTTATTTGTTTTTTTGTCGTACACATCGACATAATATGCATCACCCCGCTTTACGGCAAAGCGTTTTAGATAAACTCTTGGAACAAAATGCTGATTCATTACTAACGGGAGTTATTATGACATCACGAATGTCCTTCAATCTTTTGGCCTGTGTTTATGCGGTTTCAAATCAGGATGCTTGGGTTTGTTTGGCGGATCAACACGTCTTCTTCTATCATCAGATCCATCCTCTTTCTTCGGTTTTGGGCCGGGCTTTATTGCTTCAATTGTTTCCATGTTTTGTGAGTTTAATCTGATATAAAGATATTGCTATTTTTTTTAGTAAAAAAGTAAATTTTATCAACAACTCACTATTTATCAACATAAAGCTAATTAAATTAGCTTCGCGTTGAATCATATTTTAATTTTCCGATCCGATTTTATGATTTGGTATCTCTACCTTCTACTTTATCTCCCTAATAAAAAGTGATTTTACATCAACCACTGTAGGGTTATGCAGGTGGCAAAGCTGAAAGCCGATCTTTCCGCTGTCGAAGCCTGCCTCGTGCACAATATCAATGGTTTTAACGCCGTTTAGCCAGGCCTGTATATGATGGCCCTTTGCTACTATGTAGTAGTGGTTCCAATCGTTAAATTTTACAACTTTAGGCACCAGCGCGTCCGGAAACTTTTGCACCATGCTGGCCCTGCGTTCTTCCCAAAGCGATCCCCAGTAACCTTTTCCCATATCTATCTGGTAGCCGGGCGCATCGTCAAAACTGGTGGGGTTAATGCGCACACAAACGCCTGAGTTGGCATCTTCATCGCCTACCATTTTTATCATTACGTTCAGCTCAAAATCTTTATAGGTTTTTTTTGTATAGCCGTAGTGGTGCTCTTTTTCTTTACCTATTGTACCGCGTAATTCATTATTGCTCAGCTTCCAAAAAGCATCTTCCATATTCCAGTCGGTTGCATTGGCCAACAGATCTACCCAGCCTTTGCCGGTAGGTTTACCGTTCACCATTTTACCACCTGCGGGCAGGGTGTTTTTCAGCGTGGTATCTGTCTGCGCATACGCACCGGTATAAATAACTGCCGGGAGTAAAAGCGCTGTTAACAATTGCAGGGCGAGGTTTTTAAAGTTTTTATTTACTTTAAGGGTAAGCTTATTTAAGCGGATCATTTGGTTTATTTTAAAAGTGATTGGTTAGTAATTGAATAAAGGTAGTAAATTCTGATTAACTGCAAACGTATGTTTATCAAGGCTTTGAATGGATTTGCTTATTTGTGGATTGAAGCATTTTATTGTACATTCGATCAGCCAGATCATATCCATATAAAATGAAAAAGTCGCTATTTATCAGTTTTTTCTTAGTCGGTTGTTTACTTCTGCCCGGCAGCGACTTATTTGCACAGGTAGGCGCTGAAAGGTTTGGACAACCCACTTTTGGACAAGGCAATAATGTAGTAATTGCCCGCCGTACGGATACTTTGGTTTACAAGACGAGTGCTTTTGTTATACAGCCAAATGACAAATTAGACGATCTTTTAAGGCGTTTACCCGGCATAACGGTTGATGCCCAGGGTAAGATGTTTGCACAGGGTGAAAAGCTGGAACGCCTGTTGCTTGACGGGGAGGAATTTTTTAGCGATGACCCTGTAGCTGCGGCTCACGTTTTAAGGGCCGATGTAGTAGATAAAGTTATGATCTATTGGAGGTGGGGCGATCAGGCTGCATTTACAGGTACCGAAGATGCCATAAAAATTAAAACTATAAACGTTATTTTAAAGAAGTAACGCATAAATTTTTTTCGGGGCACAATGACAGGGTGATGACTTGTCCTGAAATAAGTTTACACTTCAAAAGTGTAAACGATGAACAAAATCAAAGAAGAAAAGATCATAAATGACCATGTGATCGGAGGTTTAAGTTTTCGTACTTTAGCATTAAAG
>Ga0164241_10000771_pt1 | contig 48538 bp, 44 predicted proteins | sample OricomyardsoilBY_FD_108780 | JGI IMG/M metagenome (GOLD analysis project Ga0164241, IMG submission 108780) | Backyard soil microbial communities from Emeryville, California, USA - Original compost - Back yard soil (BY) | ecosystem: Environmental > Terrestrial > Soil > Unclassified | place: USA... | reverse complement strand
CTGACGGCATTAGCGAGCGGGAACCACCCGATCCCATTCCGAACTCGGAAGTGAAAACGCTCTGCGCCGATGGTAGTGTGGCTTGTTGCCATGTGAGAGTAGGTCACTGTCAGGCTCCTATTGGAAAAGCCCCGATCACGCGAGTGGTCGGGGCTTTTGCTTTGGCAGCGCAGGCTGGATTCAAGTCCTCGACTACTCAGGCGGCTTCTTCCAGGACCGGCGCCTTTTTCTATACTTGCGCTCCGCCACGGGAGCTGAGGCCCCGAGCCTGTCCGGCATGACCATCGACATCCACAGACCCGCCGGAGAATTCGCCACCTGGCTTCGCGAAATGCGCGCCGTGCTCAGGGGCGAACAGCAGGTGGACGTTCCCTGCGATGGTTGCGTCGGGTGCTGTGTATCTTCGTATGGCATCCCGCTGCGTCCCGTGGACAGTGTCGCGCTAGACACCGTGCCGTCCCGCTACCTGCGCATCCCGGTGGATGGCAGCCTCGCGCGCATGGAGCACCGCGAGGATGGCACCTGCCCGATGCTCGAGAGCGGTCGATGCACAATCTACGCGGATCGTCCGCAGACCTGCCGGGACTACGACTGCCGCATCTATGCAGCCACCGGCCTGCTGCCGGATGGCGAGCGTCCGGTGATCCGCGGCCGGGTGCTGGAATGGCACTTTGACTTCCCCGGCCGCGAGGATCTCACCCAGCATGAAGCGCTGCGTCGTGCGGCCCGCTTCATCCTCGAACACGCCGCACTGTTTCCACCCGCCGTGCGCGCGGATTCGGCTGCTGCCGCTGCGGTGCTGTCCGTGAAGGTCTGGCCGCTGTTCGCCCGCGGCGCCGCCACCAATGAAAAAGGGGACGTACCCGAAGATCCGTCCCCTCACGAGCAGGTCAAGCGCGTGCTGGAAGCCGCACGCGCCTTCGACAGCCCTTAGCCGTTGCCGGCCGCCTTCGCCTTGGTGGCCTCGGCGATCACCGCATCGGCCACGTTCTTCGGCACCGGATCGTAGTGCGAGAACTCCATGGTGTAGCTGGCGCGACCCGAACTCATGGCGCGCAGGTTGCCGATGTAGCCGAACATTTCCGACAGCGGCACGGTGGCCACCACGGCGATGTTGGCGCCACGCTCCAGCTGTTCCTGGATCTGTCCGCGGCGACGGTTCAGGTCGCCGATCACGTCGCCCAGGTAGTCCTGCGGCGTCACGACCTCGACCTTCATCACCGGCTCCAGCAGGATCGGGCCGGCCTTGCGCACGGCCTCGCGGAACGCCGCCTTGGCCGCGATTTCGAAGGTCATCGCGTTGGAGTCCACGTCGTGGTAGCTGCCGTCCACCAGCGTGGCCTTGAAGTCCACGGTGGGGAAGCGCGCCAGCACGCCATCCTCCAGCTGCACGCGCAGGCCCTTCTCGACCGAGGGCACGAACTCGCGGGGAACCGATCCACCGACGGTTTCGTCTTCAAAGATGAAGCCCGAACCGCGCGGCAGCGGCTCGAACTTGATCCACACCTCGGCGAACTGGCCGGAACCGCCGGTCTGCTTCTTGTGGATGTAGTTTTCCTGCACCGGCTTGGTGAAGGTTTCGCGGTAGGCCACCTGCGGCTGGCCCATCACGCCTTCCACGTTGAACTCGGTGCGCATGCGGTCCAGCGTCACGTCCAGGTGCAGCTCGCCCATGCCGCGCAGGATGGTTTCGCCTGTCTCGCGGTCGGTTTCGAGTTTCAGCGACGGATCGGCGCGCACCATCTTGCCCAGCGCGGCGCCGAACTTCTCCAGCTCCGCCTTGCTCTTGGGCTTCACCGACACGCTGATCACCGGCTCGGGGAAGCGCATGCGTTCCAGGATGACCGGTGCGTTGGAGTCGCACAGCGAGTCGCCTGTATCCGTTTCCTGCAACGAGACCAGCGCAATGATGTCACCGGCGCGGGCTTCCTCGATGGCGTTCGCTTCCTTCGCGAACATCTCCACCATGCGGCCGATCTTCTCGCGCTTGCCGCGCGTGGTGTTCTGTACCGAGGCGCCTTTGGTGAGCACGCCGGAGTACACGCGCACGAAGGTCAGCGCGCCGTAGGCGTCGTTGATCACCTTGAATGCCAGCGCGGCGAAGGGCTCGTCATCCGAGCAGATGCGCTTGCCGTTCGGGTTGCCGTCCTGGTCGACCGTCGCGATGGCCTCGACGTCGGTAGGGGCGGGGAGGTAGTCGACGACGGCGTCCAGCATCTGCTGCACGCCCTTGTTCTTGTAGGAAGAGCCGCAGAGCACGACCGTGAATGCGCCATTGATCGTGCCCTTGCGGATGCACTGCTTCAGCGTGTCAATCGAAGGCTCGGTGCCCTCCAGGTACGCTTCCATGGCCGCGTCATCCTGCTCCAGGGCGGTGTCGACCAGCTCGGTGCGATACCTGGGTACGGACTCGAGAATGGCGCGGTCACTGGGCACGGTGATGCCGAACTTGTCCGCCAGATTGCCGGTGAGCTCGTGGATTTCCCACTTGGAGTCACGGTCCTCGGAGTCCCAGGTGTAGGCCTTGTTCTCCACCAAGTCGACCATGCCCTTGAAGTTGTCCTCGGAGCCGATCGGCAGGTGCGCAACCAGTGGCCGCGCGCCCAGGCGCTTCTTGATCATGTCCACGCAGCGCAGGAAGCCCGCGCCACTGCGGTCCATCTTGTTCACGTAGCACATGCGCGGCACTTTGTAGTTGTCCGCCAGGCGCCAGTTGGTCTCGGACTGCGGCTCCACGCCGGCCACGCCGTCGAATACCACCACCGCGCCGTCGAGCACGCGCAGCGAACGGTTCACCTCGATGGTGAAGTCCACGTGGCCCGGGGTGTCGATGATGTTCAGCTTCTTGCCACGCCAGAACGCCGACACGGCGGCCGACTGGATGGTGATGCCGCGCTTCTGCTCCTGCTCCAGGTAGTCAGTGGTGGTGGAGGACTTCAGGTCCTTGGTGTCGTGCACGTCCACGATGGTGTGCTTGCGCCCCGTGTAATAGAGGATGCGCTCGGTGGTCGTGGTCTTGCCGGCGTCGACGTGGGCGATGATGCCGAAGTTGCGGATGTCGGCTAGCGGAGTTGTGCGGGCCATTACTGGAAATTTCCGTGTCGGATGAGGGGGATACGGGTCGAAAAAGGCGCGCAAGAATACGCGATCGCCCCCCTCGGGCGCCACCTGAAAGTTTGGATTATGTAAAGTACTCGACAACCTGATGGCGGTCGGGATTTCCGGCGCGGGTCACCGTGCGGGTTGCTCGCGGATCGTCAAGGACCTGCCGGCCAGCACTCCCATGGCCAGCTGCAGCGCCGCCACCGCGATCATCAGCAGCAGGGGCACGGTCCAGCGCCCGGTCAGGTCGTGGATGAGGCCGATCAGGATGGGCACGACGGCCGCCATGCTGTACCCCACGGCCTGCGCCATCCCGGACAGCGCGACGCTTTGCACGGCGTCGTCGGTACGCAAGCCGAACAGGGTTATCGACAGCACCAGCGCGCCGCCGGCGCCCAGCCCCATCATGATCATCCAGCCCAGCGCATGCGCCGTGTCGGCCAGCAGCCCGATATAACCCAGCAGGATCAAGCCACTCAGCACCGCGCCGATCAGCCGCTGGTCCTGCATGCGATGGATGAACACCGGCGTCAGCATTACCGAGCCCAGCACGAACACCTGGTAGATGAACAGGATGACCCCCGAGCGCGCCGGGCTGATGCCGACGAGGTCGGCCATCATGCTGGGGAACCACGCGATCATCACGTAGAAGGCGGTGGACTGGCAGGCCATGAACAGGCTCACCTGCCAGGCCAGCGGCTGGTTCCACATGCGGGGTCGCGCCCCGGCCTGAATCTGCGGACGACTGTGCTGGCGCAGCTGCGGGGCCCACATCACCAGCGCAAGTACTGCGGGCAGGGCCCACGACAACAGCGAGAAGCGCCAGCCTCCCCAATCAGCAAGTGGAATGGCGATGCCCGAACCCAGGCCACCGCAGGTCACCAGCACCATGGTGAACAGCGCCGTCACCAGCGTCAGTTGCGCGCCGAAGTCACGACGCAGCAACCCCGGCAGCAACACGTTGTTGAAGGCGACGCCGCAGCCGATGAAGGCAGTGCCCAGGTACAGGAAGAAGGTGCCGTCCAGGTAGCGCACGCCCATGCCCGCAAGTGCCAGCAGCAGCGCCACGAAAACAGCCAGCTCCATGCCCAACCTGCGCGCCAGCGGCGCGGCATACGGGGAAAGAAAGCCGAAGGCAAACAGCGGCAGCGAGGTCAGCAGCCCGGCTGCCGTGCCGCTGAGTCCGAATTGCTCCTGGATGGTCTTCAGCAGCGGGCCCACGCAGGTGATGGCGCCGCGCATGTTCAGCGTGACGGCCAGGACGGCCAGCAGCTTGACGAGGCCGCTGCCGCGGAAGGGGTGAAGGGCTTGAGTTGCGGTCATCGGAATGCAAGAGTGGTCCGGGCAATTCGCTTCAGCAAGGCTAAATCAAACGATGGCGGCCACCCACATTTTCAAGGTCATGTTCGTGAACCAGGGAAAGGTCTACGAGGTCTACGCGCGCAAGGTGGCGCAGGGTCGGCTGTTCGGCTTCATCGAGATCGAGGAGCTGGTCTTCGGGCAACGTTCGACCGTGGTGCTGGATCCCGGCGAAGAGAGCATCAAGAGCGAGTTCGCCGGCGTCAAATGCACCATGCTGCCGATGCACTCGGTGCTGCGCATCGACGAGGTGAAGAAGCAGGGCGTCAGCAAGGTCAGCACGCTGGAGGGTGGCAGCAACATCGCGCAGTTTCCGCTGGGCATGTATACGCCTGCAGGCGAGGGCGGCCCGCGCAAGTAGGCGGCCGAGCCGTCAAAGCTCGATGTCGGTGGCCAGCAGGTGCCAGCCGAGGAAGAAGGAAATGTCCTCGTCGATACCTTCAACCCGCGCTGGCGCGCGCAGCGCAGCGCCCTCGGTCACGTCCGGTGTTTCCATGAAGCCGAAGCGGGCGCGTACCGTCCGGCTGTGTGCCGGTTCTGCAAGGGAGGACTCCATGAAGAAAGCTGGCTGGATAATGACCGCGCTGTTCACCCTGTTCATGCTGTTTGCCTCGGTGGCACCGAAGTTCATGGGCGCGCAGGCCGCGGTGGATTCGATGGCATCGATAGGCTGGTCCGTGCAGCACCTGTGGCTCATCGGCAGCATCGAGCTTGTGGCCACGTTGCTGTTCCTGTGGCCACGCACCGCATTGCTGGGCGCGGCCCTGCTGATGGCGCTGTTCGGCGGCGCGCTGGCCAGTCACTGGCGCGCCGGCAGCCCATTGCCCAGCCACACGCTGTTCAGCATCTATCTGGGCACATTCATGTGGATCTCGCTGTGGCTCCGGGATGCCTCCATCAGGAAGCTGTTCCCAGTGAAGTCCGGCGAATAGTCAAAGCCGTGGACGGCGTGGCGCCGACATTTGTGAGTGAGTACTCACTCATGTAGCATGCGCCGCCATGAAACCCAGGCAGTCCCGCGCCAGGCCGATGGCAGCAGCTGATCGCCGCCGCGCCATCCTTGCCGCGGCCGTGCCGCTGCTGATCAGGAAGGGGGCCGCGGCAACCACCGCCGAGATCGCCGCCGCCGCGGGCATTGCCGAGGGCACCATATTCCGTGCCTTCCCCGACAAATCCGCGCTGGTCTTCGAGGCGGTCAGGACCACCCTGGATCCGGCCCAGCTGTGCGCCGCGCTGCGCGCCATCGACCTGTCCCGGGCCAGGGAGGCAAGGCTCGCCGAAGCAGCGCAGCTGCTGCACGACTACTTCAATCGGGTGACGGCGATCGGGGAATCATTGCGTTCCACGTCGAAACCCGCCGGCACGCAACAGGGCGACATCGGCCGCCTGATCCGGCAATCCAGTGCCGCCATCACCACCGCGCTCACCGAGCTGTTCGAGCATTACCGCGGGGCGCTGCGTGTATCACCCTCAACCGCGGTAGCTGCCTTTCGTGGCCTGGTGTTCGCCAGCGCACATCCGCTGCTGCCGCCGCGCGAGCGCCTGGCCACCGAAGAGGTGGTCAGCATCCTGATGACCGGCATCGCCAGAAGCAGAAGCGAGTAGGGATCCCATGCTGCTGAAGTTGTTGCGAACCTATCTTGCCCCGTACAAGCGCCTGATTGCCGCCATCGTGGTGCTGCAGCTGCTTGCCACGATCGCTTCGCTGTTCCTGCCGCGGCTCAACGCCGACATCATCGACCACGGCGTGCTGACCGGGGACACCGCCTACATCATGCGCATCGGCGCACTGATGCTGGCCATCTCGCTGGTGCAGATTGCCGGCTCGATTGCAGCCACATACCTGGGTGCCCGCACGGCCACGGGGTTCGGGCGCGACCTGCGCAACGCGGTGTTCCGCCGCGTCGGTGAATTCTCGAGCCGGGAGGTCGCGTCGTTCGGCGCGCCTTCGCTGATCACCCGCAACACCAACGACGTGCAGCAGGTGCAGATGCTGGCGATGATGACCTTCACCATGATGATGATGGCGCCCATCACCATGGTTGGCGGCATCGTCATGGCGATGCACCAGGACCTGGGCCTGTCATGGCTGGTGGTGGTCGCGGTGCCGGCACTGGGGATGGGCCTGGGGTTCATCATTTCGCGGATGCTGCCGGCATACCAGGTGATGCAGGAGCGGATCGATGCAGTGAACCGCGTGCTGCGCGAGCAGACCACCGGCATCCGCGTGCTGCGGGCATTTGTCCGTGAACCCTTCGAGGCGGCGCGTTTCTCGCGGGCCAATCAGGAACTGACTGACGTCTCCGTCACCGTTGGCCGGTGGATCGCGACGATGTTCCCGATCGTGATCCTGGTGCTGAACCTGGCGAGCGTCGCGGTGCTGTGGTTCGGCGGGCTGCAGGTGGATCGCGGCGACATACAGATCGGTACGCTGACCGCATTCCTGGCGTACCTGATCCAGATCCTGATGGCGGTGATGATGGCGACGTTCACGCTGATCATGGTGCCGCGCGCCGCGGTGTGCGCGAAGCGCATTGGCGAGGTCCTGCACACCACGCCTTCGGTGACTGCGCCGCGCGCGGGAATCACCCGGCTCGCGCAGCGCGCGCGGCTGCAGTTCGAGGCCGTCACGTATCGCTATCCCGGTGCGCACGACGCGGTGCTGCGCGACATCACCTTCGATGCGCAGCCCGGCAGGACCACCGCGGTCATTGGGGCCACCGGCGCCGGCAAGACCACCCTGGTGAGCCTGGTGCCGCGACTGTTCGACGCCACCTCAGGCCGCGTGCTGGTGGATGGCGTCGATGTGCGCGAGCTGGACCTGGACACATTGTGGTCGAAGATCGGACTGGTGCCGCAGAAGGCCTACCTGTTCTCCGGCACCGTTGCCAGCAACCTGCGTTTCGGAAACCCCGGCGCCACGGAAGCCGATATGTGGAATGCGCTGGAGATCGCACAGGCCAGGGACTTCGTGACGGCATTGCCCGGCGGCCTGGACGCGCCGATTGCGCAAGGCGGTGCCAACCTGTCGGGCGGCCAGCGCCAGCGCATCTCCATTGCACGGGCGCTGGTCCGCAAGCCGGAGATCTACCTCTTCGACGACTCCTTCTCGGCGCTGGACCTGGCCACCGAGGCGCGCCTGCGACAGGCACTGCGACGCGAAACCGCTGAGGCTACCGTCGTCATCGTGGCGCAGCGCGTATCGACCATCCGCGACGCTGACCAGATCGTGGTGATCGAGGATGGCGCGGTGGTAGGCCTTGGTACCCACGATTCCCTGCTGCAGACCTGCCGCACCTACATCGAGATCGTGGAGTCCCAGCTGATGCTGCAGGTGAGCGCATGAACGCGAAGACCATGAAAGTCACCGAGCGCATCCAGATGCCGGGCGGCCCGGGTCGCGGCATGGGCAACTCCACCGTCAACCAGAAGCCGATGTCCTTCATGGCGTCGGGCAAGCGCGTGCTCGCGGGGCTGCGACCCCAGCGGGCCAGGATCATCGCGGTGGTGCTGGCTGGCATCGTCAGCGTGGCGCTGTCGGCGCTGGGGCCGAAGATTCTCGGCAAGGCCACCGATCTGATCCTTGCCGGTGCCGTTGGCAGGACCTTGCCGGCCGGCATCACCAGGGAGCAGGCAGCGGATGCCGCCGCAGCACAGGGACAGGAGCGTTTTGCCGACCTGCTGCGCGGCATGGATGTGACGCCCGGTCAGGGCATCGACTTTGGCGCGGTGGCGCAGGTGCTGTCGACCGTGCTCGCCCTGTATGGCGTGTCGGCGCTGCTGGCGTTCCTGCAGGGTTACCTGCTCAACGACGCCGTGCAGCGCACGGTGTACCGCATGCGCATGGACGTGGAGCACAAGCTGAACCGGCTGCCGCTGCGTTATTTCGACCGGCAACCGCGTGGCGAGATCCTGAGCCGGCTCACCAACGACATAGACAATGTCTCGCAGAGCCTGCAGCAGGCGATGAGCCAGCTGCTGACATCACTGCTGACGATCCTGTTCGTGCTGAGCATGATGTTCTACATCTCGGCGACCCTGGCTTTGATCGCGCTGGTGACCATACCGGTCACCATGATGGTTGCCGGCTTCATCATGCGTCGATCGCAGAAGGAGTTCGTCGGCCAGTGGCGCAGCACCGGCGTCCTGAATGCCCGCATCGAGGAAGCCTTCACCGGTCATTCGCTGATGAAGGTGTTTGGCCGTCACCGTGAGGTCCAGGCCGCCTTCGAGGCCGACAACGAACGGCTTTACCAGGCCAGCTTCCGCGCCCAGTTCCTGTCTGGCCTGATCATGCCGATCGCGATGTTCGTCGGCAGCCTGAACTATGTGCTGGTGGCGGTGCTAGGCGGGCTCAGGGTCGCGCATGGCGCAATGACCTTGGGGGATGTCCAGGCATTCATCCAGTATTCGCGCCAGTTCTCGCAGCCGGTGAACCAGGCCGCATCGATGATGAACCTGCTGCAGTCGGGCGTGGCGTCCGCCGAACGGGTGTTCGAATTGCTGGACGCCGAAGAGCAGAGCCCGGATGACGCGCGCAGGCACCTGACGGGAGTTCCGCATGGCCGCGTGACCTTCGACAAGGTGGCGTTCCGCTACACGCCCGAGCAACCACTGATCGAGGATCTCTCCATGACGGTGGAGCCTGGCCAGATGGTGGCGATCGTCGGGCCCACCGGCGCCGGCAAGACCACGCTGGTCAACCTGATCATGCGTTTCTACGAACTCGATGCCGGCCGCATCGAGCTGGATGGCGTCGACATCGCCGCGATGTCGCGCGCCGAGCTGCGCTCGAACATCGGCATGGTGTTGCAGGACACCTGGCTGTTCAAGGGAACGATCCGGGAAAACATCGCCTACGGCCGGCCCGGCGCATCGGAGGAGGAGGTCCTCGAAGCGGCGAAGGCGACGTTCGTGGACCGCTTCGTGCAGACGCTGCCGGCAGGGTACGACACGGTGATCGACGACGAAGGTTCCAACATCAGCGCCGGCGAGAAACAGCTCATCACCATCGCCAGGGCGTTCCTCGCCCAGCCGGCGTTGCTGATCCTCGACGAAGCAACCAGCTCGGTCGACACCAGGACCGAGGTCCTGCTGCAGCATGCCATGGCGGCGCTGCGCTCCAGCCGCACCAGTTTCGTGATCGCGCACCGGCTGTCGACCATCCGCGACGCGGATCTGATCCTCGTCATGCAGGAAGGGCACATCGTGGAGCGCGGCACTCACAGCGAACTGGTGGCGGGAGGCGGTGTCTACGCCGGCCTTTACGAGTCGCAGTTCGCCGGCGCCGACACTGCCGCTGTGTGAGTGAACTGATCCGCGGCGGCTACTTCGCCGCGGCCGGCGCGGTGCAGGCGTACGAGGATGCCTGGTTGATGTCGCCGCCGTTATAGCGCGGGTATTGCGGATACGAGCACATCGGCATGCTGCGCGCGCCGGCGGTCACCGGCTCGCTGCGCCCGGGGGCGGTGCCCTTCTCGACCCAGTTCTGCAGCATGGCGAAGCGGTCGGCGCTGCTGGCCACCTGCAGCAGCTCGGCAGTGAGCTTGCCGTCGCCATTGATCGGTGCGGCGCGCCCCGACAGCCCATGGCCGCCCTGCGGGATCACATACAGGCGCGCGAATGAATCGACGGTCTTGCGTCCCATCCTGTCGATCACGGTCTGGTAGTAGCGCAGCTGCTCGCCGGATGAGGCGGTGGTGTCGTCGGTGCCCACGGTCACCAGCAGCTTGCCACCACGCTTGTTGAAGGCACTGAGGTCCGGGTTGGTCGAATCCAGCCAGCCGGAGATCAGCTCCAGCCGGGCGCGATATTTCTTCTCGTCGAGATCGATGGGGTTGGCGGCGAGATCCTGCATCACGAAGCCCGTCACGCCGATGGTGCCCTGGTTGTTGAAGCTGGGTGAAGTCGCGGTGGCACCTTCCTGTCCGAGGTAGCGCTGTGGGGCGAGGAAGCCGCCACTGATGCTGCCGCCACCGGCCCTGGGGCCGGCACCCGCACGGCGGGCACCGCCCGGGCCTGCCGCACGTGCGCCCGCCGTACCCGGCGTTGCCGCAGTGGCTGGCGGTCCTGCACCTTCCAGCGCAGCAGCATTGGCCAGGGATGCGGTCGGCGCCCACATGCCGAAGTCCCTGCGGCCATTGGCGAGTTTCAGGCCGGTCATGCGCCTGGAGAAGAACACCTGCAGGGTTTCGACCTGCCCTGCAGTCAGGCAGGCATCCGGCGTCGCATCTTCAGGCTTCGGGTCGACATCATTGGTGCAGCGCTTCGCCTTCCATGGATCGGCCTCGCCGACGCCATCGTTCACGTCGAACAGCGTGCGGCAGTCGTAGTAGTTGTTGATGATGCCGTCGGTCAGGCCGTCGAGGTTGTCGCAGCGGCGCATGAATTCGGCGACCACCGCGTTGCCCTTGGTCGCCGGCACCCAGTTGCGCAGCGGCACTTCCTGGATGCGCATGTGCGCGCGCGACATCATCAGCGAGGAAAAGCCGACGATGGGCACGGTGGCCATCACGCCGTCGTAGTCCCGCGGATAACGCTGCGCCACCGTCAGCGCTTCGCGCCCGCCCTGCGAGCTGCCGACGAAGTAGTTGTATTGCGGCTTCGCGCCGTAGGCGCGTTCGATCAGCACCATGGCCACGTCATGCGTCTTCTTCAGCTGCGCGTAGCCGAGGTTCCTGATGGCCTCGTCGTTCAGCGCCCACTGGTTGTCGCCGTTGGCATGGCCCGAATCGCTGCCATAGGTGGCGAAGCCCTGCGCCAGCCCCGGCCCGCCGCCGAACCCTCCGGTCAGTGCCGGCACGCTGCCATTCATGCCGCCACCGCCCAGCTGCACGGCGCGCCGGTTCCAGCTTGCGGGCAATGCGACGCCGAAGCGGATGGGTCGGGCGGTAGCGCTGTTGTCCACGGGGAGCAGGCTGCCGTTCACCATGCAGTGCGCGGGCGCATTGCCGGCAGCGGCTACCCACTTCACCGCTTCGAACGCCACCCCCGAGACGGGTTCGCCGATCTGCGATGGCTTGATCGCGGCCGTAACTGCAGCCGAAGTGCAACCGGCTTCGGTCAGTGCGGCGGATTCACTCGCTACCAATGCCGGCGCTGCTGCCAGCAGCGCGGTTGCCAGGACCGCGGCCGGCGCGGCGCCGCGGCAGCAGGACTTGCCCGTGTGGAACATGCAGTGTTTCCCCCGATTCAATCGATTGCTGGCCAAGAGTGCCTGAAAGATCGATATCGCCGCCACTGCAGCCGGGAATGCGTGGTCACGGCCGGGCCGCTGTGGCGTAAGCTTTCCTGGCGACATCGGAACGAACAGGAAGGGGCGGGTCATGCGGACATTGCTGTTGCGTATCTGCGGCGTACTGGCGCTGGCCGGAACGCCACTGCTCAACGCGGCGCAACCCGCCGCGGAGCAGCTGCTGCAACGCGCGCAGGCCGCGCTCGATCTCAAGGACATCGAGCGGCTGCAGCGCTCCTACGGTTACTACATCGACCATTCCGACTGGGACAATGTGGTGGACCTGCTCACCGACGACGCCACCGCCGAGTACGCGCAGTCCGGTGTGTACGTGGGCAAGCCTTCGATCCGTGGCCTGCTGTACGCGATCGGCTACGGCCAGCGCGGCCTCAAGCCGCAGCAGCTGCGCGAGCATACGCAGCTGCAGCCGGTGATCACGCTGGCGCCCGATGGCCGCACCGCGCGCGGCCGCTGGCGCGCGCTGGTGCTGCTGGGCCAGTTCAATGAATACGGGCGCTGGCAGGCCGGCCCCTACGAGAACGAGTACCGCAAGGAAAACGGCAAGTGGAAGATCAGCCGCCTCCAGTGGTACGAGACCTACACCGTGCCGTTCAAGGGCGGCTGGAAGGGCGCGATGCAGGCCACCAATGTCGCGGACCGCAACATCCCGAAAGCGGATCGGCCATCCACCTTCTCCGCCGAACCCTGGCCGGCGGTGCACATGCCGCCGTGGGATTTCGCGCATCCGGTGCGCGAGGCGCGCGCTTCGGCTTCGGCGGTGCCGGACAGCAGCGCCGTGACGGGCTCTGCAGGCGCCGCGGAACTGGCGCGCCTGCAGCAGCTGGTGGTGCGCCTGGAGGACGAGCGCGACATCGAGATCCTGCAACGCACCTACGGTTACTACGTGGACCGCAACAACTGGAGCGAGATCGCGCAGCTGTTCACCACGGATGGCACGCTGGAGATCGGCGGCCGCGGCGTGTTCGTCGGCCGCAAGCGCGTGCAGCAGTACCTGGAGTGGCTGGGTTCGCCGGTGCATGGCCGGCTGTACGACCACACGCAGATGCAGCCAGTGGTGCACGTGGCGCCGGATGGCCGATCCGCGAAGGGCCGCTGGCGCGCGCTGGTGTTCGGTGGCGACTACGGCGGCGCCAGCGTGTTCGGCGACTGCATCTACGAGAACGAATACCGCAAGGTGAACGGCAAGTGGATGATCGCGAAGCTGCACGCCTGGTTCGTGATGTACACCGACCTGTCGCAGGGGTGGGGCGTGCGTGCCTGGCCGAACACGCGCCCGGAGAAGGACCTGCCGCCGGATCGTCCGCCCACCGTGGTGTACGACATGTATCCCGGCACCATCACCGCACCGCTGCATTACGCGAACCCGGTGACCGGCAAGCCGGCATACGCGGAATCCACCGCCCCGCCGCCACCGGCAACCGCGACACTCGCGCAGCTCGCCACGCGCCTCGCGCGGCTGGAGGACGCGCGCGCCATCGAATACCTGCACAACGCCTTCAGCTACTACTTCGACCGCTGGCAGTGGGACAGCGTCGCGGACCTGTTCGCCGACGATGGCTCCATCGAGCTCGCGCAGCGCGGCGTGTACACCGGCAAGGCGCGGGTGCGCGCCTTCCTCGATGTGTTCGGTGCGCAGGGCCTGCATCAGCGCGAGCTGTTCGATCACCTGCAATACCAGCCGGTGGTGCACGTGGCCGCCGATGGCCGCACCGCGAAGGCGCGGGTGCGCGAGTTCGCCATGGAAGGGCAGTACCAGGGCGATGCCAGCGTCTCCGGTGGCATCTACGAGAACGAATACGTGAAGCAGGGCGGGGTGTGGAAGATCCGCCGCATGCACCTGTACACCACCTTCGTCGCGGACCTGGACCGCGGCTGGGCAGGCGGGCCGCGGCCCGCCGCGGGCGCCTCGACGAGCTTGCCGCCGGATGCGCCGCCGACCCTGCGCTACACGGGTTTCCCGGTGTTCTACCAGCAGCCCATCCACTACCCCAATCCGGTAACCGGCCTCACCGTGAAGCCGGTGGGTGTGGTGGAGGGGCGCATCGTCGCGCCGCTGAAGGCGCGCGACGAGCAGTAGCTACTTCTTCTCGCCGATCCGCATGCGCGCCTCGCCCGTGACCGGGTCGGCGAACTCGCGGTTGTCCTCGCAGACGTACTCGTACATCTTGTAGTTCGGCCGGCGCTGGTAGATCCACTTCCACTGCCATGGACCGGTCAGATACACCGGATCCTCGATGGTGACCTCGTTCTCGAAGTGGTCGGCATCGATCATGCGCATGCGCTCGTGGATGCGCATCTGGTCCGAGTGCGGCGTGTTGTTGTACTTCACGTAGTCCTTGATGCCCACCGTCTCGACCACGAAGTCGTTGCCTTCCCACTTGCCCACGGAATGGCCCCAGAAGCCGGGCTCGGCGTCTTCCACTGCGGGCAGCGTGTCGTCCAGATAGATGCGCCGCACCTGGTTGTAGGCTTCCTGGATGATGGTGGTCTGGCGCTTTGTCTGCAGCACCTCCATCGGGAACATGCCCATCATCATCGCCGGCATGCCGTCGGGCTGGCAGTGCGTGTAGCCGGTGGCGATGGGCGCGCCGGCCGCGGTGGCGTCGGCGAATTTCTTGCGCTCGGCCTTCCATGCTTCCACGTGTTCGGGCTTCAGCGGCGGATCAGGCACGCGCGCCGCCACGGGTATGGAAGGCAGCACCACCGGCTCGCCGCCGGGCTGGGCCGCGAGCGGATAGCGATCCCAGGTGCCGCTGAAATCCTTCGGATCGAAGCCCGGGGCGGAGGCGGCCTTCTGCGCATCGGGCGCGCAGGCGCCGATGACGAGCAGCGCCGCGCCCAGCAGGGGCAACGCCACACGCTTCACTTCTTCGCTCCCGCCAGCGGCTTGCCGTCCTCGATGCTGATGCTGGGCGGACCGGCCGGGCCGCCATTGCCGAAGATGCGGCCGTCGGCGATCTTCACCTGCTTCAGCAGCGCGCCGGATTCACCCGTGCGCAGCGGTGCAACCACTGCGGTGATCCGGTCGTCCTTCTTGATCATGTTGAACTTCCAGCCGGTGCGATTGAGGATGCCGGGGTTGGCGCACTCGATGGTCCATACGCTGGTCTTGCCCTTGGCGTCCTTCGCTTCAAGGTGGATGTACACGTGCGGGTTCTGCCAGGTGAACTGCGTGACCTTGCCCGACAGCAGGATCTGGTGGTCGCTGTCGAACATCGCGAAGGAATGGTGCGCGAAGGCAAGGCCGGCGGACAGCGCGAGGCACAGCGTTGCAAACAATGGACGTAGTTTCACCTGGACCCCCTGCCGGACTGGTACTGGTAATTTCCCGGCGCGGGGATTCTAGCGCCTGATTCAGCGGCGGCGGTAGATGGAGCGCAGCCGCATGGGCTTTGCTTCCGGCCGCTCCACGACGCGCGTCAGCTGCAAGGTGCCGTCGGGCAGCAGCGCATAGGTTTCGGTCTGCTCGCGCTTGCTGCCATAACTTTCATTGATGGTCAGCGAGTCCTTTTTCCATTCGGAGCGGATCTTCGCAGTGCCCTGCGCATCGACCCGGCTGTGCGGTTCACCGGGGAATATGCGCCGCTCGGGGTTGTCGCCCCAGCGGATCAGCACCTGCTTGCCCTGCTCGCCGAGCACCAGCGAGATTGGCGGACTCAGCGCCGCCAGCAACTGCGCCCGCACCTGCTCCTTGATGCCGGGGCCGCGGAATTTTTCCAGCGCTGCATCCACTGCGGGTTCCGCGGCGGCACTGGCGGCGACGTCCAGCACCCAGTTACCGCATAACCAGGCGCAGCCCGGCGGGTCATCGGCCGACCACGCAGGCTGCGCCAGTACCAGCAGCAGCACCCCCACCATTCCTTTCATGGGCTGGACTCTAGCCCACTGCTGCCGGCTTGGCAGCTGTTCTGCCCGCACGGTGACTGGCGTATCTTTGGGACGGCCGACCCAGGGAGAGGTTATGACACAGGGAATGTCCATGCGTACACGGATATGGATGGTGGTGCTGGCAGTCGTCGCATCGGGGGCAGGTGTGGCGGCGCACGCCGCGGGAGCGGCCTGCAAGCTGGAGGCGGTCGCGTCGATAGACATCGAGTTCAACGACTTCGGCAACGTGCTGCTGCCGGTCAAGGTCAATGGCAAGGAAGCCTGGGTGGTGCTGGAAATGGACTCGGGCTCGGCGCTGGTGTCCCGGGCCGCGGTCGAGCATCTTGGATTGCGGATCGAGGAGCAGCACGACCTGGAAATGCTCGTCGGCAATTCCAGGGTCACACACAAGACCGTGGTCGACAGCCTGCTGCTCGGTACGGCCAATTTCGCGAGGTGGAGCTTCTACATCGATCCGCGCAGGGAGCAGGCCGTTCCCATGTACCGGGGCAAGCCGCTGCTGGGGTCGCTCACCTCGCAGTTCATGAATGTGGTCGACGTGGAGCTGAACCTGGCGGCGAGGAAACTCAACCTGCTCAAGCAGACCACCAATTGCAAGGGCAAGCAGGTGTACTGGGGTGGCGAGGTCACGGCCATGGACCTGTATACCGACCAGTCGGGCCTGATGCTGTTTCCCATGGAAGTGGATGGCAAGCGCGTGGAGACCTCGCTCAATACCGGTTCACGCGTGTCCCGGATCAGCGAGAAAGTGAGCCGCCAGTACTTCGGTTTCGGGCGCGACTCGCCAGGCGTGGTGCTGGACGAGCGGACCTTCGTCGATGCGGTGCCCTATCGCGAGATGGCGCTGACTGCCAAGGCTCTGTCGATGAAGGACGCGCGGATGTACCTGTACGACGACATGGCCTCCGACTGCACACCGGCGACGGTGGATCGCGCTTCGCGTGCCATCGGCTTCCACGACTGCTTCAGCCTGACGCCGCTGTCGATCGGCACCGACCTGCTGCAGCGGCTGCGGATCTACATCGCCCCGAAGGAGCGCAAGATCTTCTTCACGCGCGCCGCGACGCCCGCCCCTGGTGCCAGCGCTGGCCCGAATTCCGCTGCGAGCCCGAACGGCCCTGCTGCGGGCGGGACTGCTGGCCAGTAGTCCGCGCCTGCGCCTGCGGCTGTGACTGCTGCTGGCGCTGCGGCTGCGGCGCCGTTTCGGTGATGGCGAACTGCGGCAACGGCAGCGAGGGAATGTCCCTGCCGAGCAGCTTCACGATGTCCTTCAGGAACGGCGCCTCGTCCGGTGATACCAGTGACACGGCGTTGCCGGTGGAGCCGGCACGCGCGGTGCGGCCGATGCGGTGCACGTAATCCTCGGGCACGTTCGGCAACTCGTAGTTCACCACGTACGGCAGTTCCTTGATGTCGAGACCGCGCGCCGCGACCTCGGTGGCCACCAGCGCGATGATCTTGTTGCTCTTGAAATCGGCCAGCGCGCGCACGCGTGCGTTCTGGCTCTTGTTGCCATGGATGGGCAGCGACGGGATGCCGGCGCGTGCCAGCTGCTCGGCCAGGCGGTTGGCGCCATGCTTGGTGCGCGTGAACACCAGTACCTGGTGCCAGTTGCCTTCGTTGATCAGGTGCGCCAGCAGGTGGCGCTTGTGTTCCTTGGGCAGCCGGTAGCTGACCTGCTCCACCTTGTCGGCGGTGCGGTTCGGCGGCGCCACTTCCACGCTGAGCGGATTGCGCAGCAGTGTTTCCACCAGCCGGCGGATGTCCTGCGAATACGTGGCCGAGAACAACAGGTTCTGCCGTTCCTTCGGCAGCAGTGCGCGCACGCGCTTGATGTCGTGGATGAAGCCCATGTCCAGCATGCGGTCGGCTTCGTCGAGCACGAAGATGCCCACCTCGGCCAGCGACACCAGTTTCTGGTTGGCAAGGTCGAGCAGACGTCCCGGGGTTGCCACCAGGATGTCGCAGCCATGGCGCATGGCTTCGATCTGCGGGCGCTCGGATACACCGCCGAAGATCACCTGCGAGCGCAGGTTGGTGTGCTTGCCGTAGTGGCGCACGCTTTCATGCACCTGCGCGGCCAGCTCACGCGTGGGCGTGAGGATCAGCGCGCGCGGCGCCTGGCCCTTGCGTGCTTCGAGCTTCTGCAGGATGGGCAGTACGAAACCGGCCGTCTTGCCGGTGCCGGTCTGCGCGCCGGCGAGCACGTCGCGGCCCGCGAGCACCGCCGGAATGGCCGCCTGCTGGATGGGAGTGGGAACGGCATAGCCTTTTTCGGTGACAGCAGCCACCAGCTCGGGCTTGAGCCCGAGATCGGAGAAATTCATCGGATACCTTTGGGAGTTGCGGCTCGCGATACCGAACCCGGTCAATGATCAGACCGGTCGCGATCCGGCAAAGAGGCGCGGAGTGTACCATGCGGCCGCAAGGCGCCCGGGACAGAAAAGGGGAGAACCATGTCGCGAAAGTTGCGGGTACTGACGATGGCAGCGGGTATTGCGGTGCTTGCGGCGCCGGTCCGCGCGCAGCTGGTCGAGGGGTTCGCGCCGCAGCGCCCCGCGGGTTGCTGCCTGCTGGGCAACGCGCAGCGCCTCACCGAACAGCTCGCCGACTGGAACCAGCTGGGCCGCCATGCGCAGGCCAATCGCGAGCTCATGGGCAAGCCCGTGCCGCGCGGCCGCGTGGTGTTCATGGGCGATTCGATCACCGACGGCTGGGATCTGGCCGCCGGCTTTCCGGGAAAGCCCTACGTGAATCGCGGCATCAGCGGCCAGACCACGGCGCAGATGCTGGTGCGTTTCTATCCTGACGTGATTGCGCTGCAGCCGGCCGCGGTTGCGATCTTCGCGGGCACCAATGACATCGCTGGCAACAACGGTCCGCAGACGCTGGCGATGATCCAGCAGAACATCATGGCGATGGTGGAACTGGCGAAGGTGCACGGCATCCGCGTGGTACTGTGCGCGGTGATGCCGGTGACTGACGCGAAGACAGCCACCCCCGAACGCGGTGGTGGGCCCATCAACCAGACGCGCCAGCGGCCACCTGCCGACATCCTGAAGCTGAACGCCTGGCTTGTGTCGTACGCGCGGGAAGTGGGCGCGGGCTTCGTCGACTACCACGCGGCGACGGCAGGTGCCGATGGCATGCTGCGCGCCGAGTTCACCGGCGACGGCCTGCATCCGAATGCGGCCGGCTACAAGGTGATGCAGCCGTTGATCGCGACCGCGCTGGACGCGGCGTTGCGCTAGCTACCGCGCGCCACCGGCCGCCGGGCGCCGCTGCTGCTGCTGGCGGCGCTGTTCGCGCACATCGCGCAGCTGCTGCTGGCGCTCGGCCTGTGTCTTCTGCTGCCACTGCCGGCGCAGCTCCGTACGCCGTTGCGCCGAGAGCCGCCGGAATTCGCGGAAATCCCCGCGGATCCTGGCCTGTTCATCCGGCGGCAGGCCCTGGAACTCATCCCAGCGCTCGCGCACCCGCTGGCGGCGGTCTTCGGTGAGTCCGCGCCAGCGGCCATAGCGTTCGCGCGCGGCGCGGCGTTCGCCCTGGTTCATGGCGATCCAGCGCTGGGCGCCACGCGCCAGTGCCTGGCGTCGCTGCGTCGGCAGTTCATCCCAGTTCGACTGGAACTGTTCCAGCAGCTGCCGCTGCGCGGGCGAGAGGTTGCTCCACGCCGGATCAGCCTGCGCGCCGGCGAGGGGTGCGGGCGGCGCGGCGGCCAGTACGTTGCCACCCAGTGCCAAAAGGCCAATGAGGACGAACACTTTCATGGCTTCTTCACCTGCTTCACCTGTTGCGGCTGCGGCTCTGCGGGCGGTGGTTTCTTCTCCGCCGGCTTGCCCGCCGCCTTGCTCGGCCGCTCCTCCAGATACTCGCGCCACTCCTCGTCTTCCGTGTCCAGCGAACCGAGGAACTCCAGGAAATCAGCGTCCACCGCTTCGACTTTTTCCGCAGCACTCTGCACCGGCGGCGCGGCCTTGGGCTCCGCGGCCTGCACCGCGCCGGCAGCGGCACCGGCGAGCACGGCGGCCATGCAGGCAATGCGCATATCAGCCACCCGGTCCCTGCTCGCCCTGCGCCGCGGCCCACTCGATGAAATCCAGGTCCGTTTCCTCCGCGATATCCAGGGCATCGGCATCGGCGAGCAGGTCCATGTCGTACAACGCGATGCCGGCGCCCTCGTTGACCAGGGCATCCGGCTTGCCATGGTTGAGCACCAGCACGGTGGCCAGCACCGCGACCGCCGTCGCACCAGCGGGTGCGAGGTAGCGCAGGTCCAGCCAGTGGCGCGCGCGCGTCGCGGGTTCGAGGGCCGCGGCACGGGCATGCGCCAGCCGTGCGCGCGTGGCGCCGTCCATCCCGTCAACGCTGGCACGCAGCAATGCAGCCGCGCGTTTTTCGAATTCGTCCGGTTCGTTGCTCACGTTCATGTCCAGAACTCACCCAGCTGGGATTTCAGTGCCTGCACCGCACGGAAGTAATGTGTCTTCACGCTGCCATCGCTGCAACCCATCGCCGCCGCCGTCTCCGCCACATCCAGGCCCTCCAGATTGCGCAGCAGGAAGGCCTCGCGCTGGCGGGCCGGCAACTTCGCCAGCGCCATCTCGAGTTTCGCCATCATGCCCATGCCTTCCACCTGTTCGGCCGGGCCCGGCGCATGGTCGAGCGCCTCGGCGACAGGATCGGGCGGGTCCTCGTCTGTGTCCCGCCGCCACGGCAGCAGGGCCATGACCTTGCCACGCACCATGCGCCGCCGCTGCAGGTCGCGGATCCGGTTCTCCAGGATCCGGTAGAACAGCGGGCGCCATTCCTCCGCCGGCCGCTGCGCGTAGCGCCGCGCCAGCTGCAGCATGGCGTCCTGCACGGCATCGAGCGCGTCATCGTCGTGCCGCAGTGCCATGCGCGCCATGCGAAACGCCTTGCGTTCCACCCCGGCGAGGAAGCGGTTCAGCTCGCGCCGGGTGTCATCCCTGGATGCCGACAATGCAAGGCCTTCGCAATACAGCGGTACCACAGCGGTCAGAACGCCTGCAGGGTCCGTTGGTTGACAACAATGGATCTGTCACGCGTTCCTTCGTGACATATTGGCCCGCCGCCTGCGCTTGTCAACGCGGGTGGGCCGCGCTGCGTTGTGGCCGGGAACCTGGGGAGCATGATCCGCGCATGATGAAGCGCATGGCTGGTGTATGGCTGGGTGCCTGCATTGCAGGCCAGGCATGGGGCAATTCGCTGACGGTTTCGGGATTGCTGGATGGCGATGACGGCCGCTCCGCCACAGTGCGTGGCCGCTACGCGCCGGTCGAAGCGCTGACGCTGGGTGCCAGCATCGGCCATAGCCGCGCCCGCTTCGAGGGCAGCGACGAGGAATTCTCCGGCAATGCCATCGGTGCCGCGGCGGACCTCACCCTCGGTGCCTTCTTCATCGGTGCGGCGGCGGATCGCTGGCAGGATTCCGGCCAGCTGCGTGCCACGACGCTGCATGGCGAAGCCGGCTGGATGAGCAATGCGGGCGTGGCGCTGGCGGCGCTGGTGACGCATCACGCCATGCGCGTCACCTACACCAATACCGTGCTCGGCGTGACGCGCGAACGGCAGATCGACTTCAAGGGCACCGGCTTGGGCGCCGACCTGTCGTACTACGGGGAAGCCTGGACCGCCGGCGTGCAGTTCCTCAGGTACGACTACGGCCGCAACGTGCAGCGCGTGCGCTCGGTGATTGAATCCGGCAATACGCAGCGCTTCCCGCGGCTGCAGCAGCTGATCGGATCGGTAGCCACGCGCGCGGCAGGCGCGCCGGATCGTGAGTTGTCGCTGGCGCTGGGGCGGCAGTTCACGCACCTCTGGTTGCAGGCCAGTGTGCAGTGGCAACGCGATGCGCTGACGGCGGAGAAGTCCCGCAGCGCAGGCCTGACTCTGGGCCTCACGCCGGGCAGGCACTTCGCAGTGGATTTATCCGCCGGCGCCAGCAAGGGCGACGAGACCGACACCATCGGCTGGGTCGGTCTCGCGCTCACGCTGCGCAGCGCGAAATAGAGCCTGTTACGCCAGCGCCTTGCTGAACAGCGCCAGCATGCGGCCCCAGGCCTTCTCGGCCAGTTCCTTGTTGTAGGCGGCCGTGTCGATGGCGCACCAGCCATGCTGTGCGCCGGTGTACACCTCCACCTCCGCGCTGAGCTTCGCGTCGGCGAAGGCCTGCTTCAGGATGTCCTTCGAAGTCGGGTCCTGCTTGTCGTCGCTGTCGGCGATGGCGATCAGGTAGCTGGCCTTCGACTTCGCGATCTGCAGGTGCGGGCTGCTTGCATCCTTGGTGGTCATGCCGCCGCCGTGGAAAGTGGCCCCCGCGCCGATGCGGTTCGGCACCGCCGCCGCAGTGCGCAGCACGATGGGGCCACCCATGCAGTACCCGGTGGTACCGATCTTCTTGCGGGTATCCACCGCCTTCTGCGAGTCGAGCCAGGTGACGAAGGCCTTCGCGTCGCTGGCTTCGCCCTCGGGCGTCAGCGCCGACATCATCGTGCGCAGCTCCGGCGTGAAGGCCGTGCCGTTCGCGGTGGGCGCCTTCTTCTGGCGATAGAAGGGGTTCACCGTCAGCACGGCATAGCCGGACTCGGCCAGACGCTTGCCCATCTGCCGGAACCCATCGCGCAGGCCAAAGACATCGGGCCACACCAGTACCGCGGCGCTGGCGCCGGTCTTCGGGTGCACGAAGTGGGCGTCGCAGCTGCCATCCGGCGTCTTGATGGTTACTTCGGATTCCGTAACCTCGGCCGCGTTGGCCACCGCCGGCAACAACGCGGCGAAGCTCACACCCAGACCGATCTTGCCGAACTCGCGGCGCGACAGCGCGCCGGGCAGCAGTTCATTCGAGTAATCCTGATCGCACATGGCCACTCTCCCGGTTGATTGCGACAAGCGCTGGAGCGCGGGGATTCTATGCCAGTTTTTCCACATCCCGTAAGGTCGGGAACAGCCGCATCCACAGCAGCGCAATCACGATGCTGCCGACGCCGCCGACTATCGTTGCGGGCACCGCGCCCCACCACGCCGCGGTCAGGCCGCTCTCGAATTCGCCCAGCTGGTTCGAGGCATTCACGAACAGGAAGTTGATGGCGCTGACGCGCCCGCGCATGTCGTCCGGCGTTGCCAGCTGCACCAGCGACAGGCGGATCACCACGCTGACCTGGTCCGCCGCCCCCATCACCACCAGCGCGCCCAGCGTCAGCCACATGTCGCGCGACAGGCCGAACACCACCGTGGCGATGCCGAACACGATCACCGCCTGGAACATGCGCATGCCGACGCGGCGCGCCAGCGGCCGCCGCGCCAGGAAGTAGGTGGTGACCAGCGCGCCCGCGGCCGGTGCGGCGCGCAGCAGGCCGAGGCCGAAGGCATCGGTGTGCAGGATGTCCTTGGCGAAGATGGGCAGCAGCGCCGTGGCGCCGCCCAGCAGCACGGCGAACAGGTCGAGGGAAATGGTGCCGAGCACCGTGGGGTTGCGGCGCACGAAGTGCACGCCGGCGAACACGGTGCGCAAGGTCGGCGCCGCGTGATTCGCATCGGGACGCTGCGCGGGCAGCGCGCCGTTGAAGATGCCGGCGAGCAGCCAGAAGGCGGCGATCACGGAGTAGGTCACGCCCGCCGAGTAGCCGAACAGGAAGCCGCCCAGCGCCGGACCGCCGATGGTGGCGATCTGCAACGAACCCGCCGCCATCGCGGTGGCCTGCTGCAGCAGCGTGGGTGCGACGAGGCCGGGCAGCATGGCCGCGCCCGCCGGTCGCTCGTAGGCCGCCGCGGCGCCGAAGATGGCCGAGGCGACATAGATGTCGAACACCGTGATAGAGCTGCCGAAGCTGCGCCATGCCAGCCACGCGGCCGCGAAGCCCTCGGCCCACTGGCACAGCTGCACGATGCGCTTGCGCTCGTGCAGGTCGGCGAGGTGGCCGCCATGCAGCGTGAGCAACAGCGCCGGAAGGAACTGCACCAGCCCCACCATGCCCAGGTGGAAGGGGCTGCCGGTCAGTTCATAGATCTGCCAGCCCACCGCCACCGCGACGATCTGCCGCGACAGGTTCGAGAACAGTCGGCCGCTGAAATAGAGGAGGAAGCTGCGGTGGTGGAACAGGGCGGGGGAATCGGGGTGCGACAAGGGAAGTCTGCGATGGCGGACCGGCTGACAAGGGTACCGGTTCGCGGTTTGCTGTGCCGTATGCGGTGGCCATGCAAGGTGGTTATCCGGTCCGGGACAACCGGACACCCAGTCCCATGCTGCTAAAATCCGCCACTCCTTACGGCCGGAGACTCCCATGCGCGCACTGAAGATTTTCGGCATCGTCATCGGTGCGGTGTTGCTGCTGCTGATGGCCACCGTGCTGGTCGTCTACCTGGTCTTCGACCCCAACGACCACAAGGACCGCATCACCGCCGCGGTGAAGCAGGCCACCGGCCGCGAGCTGCTGCTGCCGGGCAAGCTGAGCCTGTCCATATTCCCGTGGATCGCCATCGAGACCGGCGAGGCTTCGCTGGGCAATCCGCCGGGCTTCGGCACCGAGCCCTTCCTCGCGCTGAAGCATTCCAAGCTGTCGGTGAAGCTGATGCCGCTGCTGAAGAAGCGGCTGGAGATCGGCCGCATCGAGATCGACGGCCTCGACCTGCGGCTGAAGCAGGACGCGGCCGGCAAGGGCAACTGGGAGGACTGGGGCAGCGGCGCGGCGCAGCCCGATCAGAACGATGCCAGCGGCCCGCCGCCCGGCATCGATCTGGCCGGTGTCTCCATCACCGACAGCCGCATCGCCTTCCAGGACATGGTCGCCGAGCATGTGAAGCTGACCATCGGCCGCATCGCGCCGGGGGCCGCGTTTCCGCTGTCGCTGAGCATGGATGTGACCACCGCGCCCGGTGCGAAGGCGCTGCCGCTGGATCTGTCAGGCGTGCTGTCGCTGGACCTGGACAAGCAGCGCTACCAGTTCCGCGATTTCCGCCTCAAGGGTCGCGTGCAACCGGCTGGCGCGCCGAATCCGCTGGACTGGACCTTCACCGCGCCGAGCACGGACCTGGACCTCGCCGCGCAGACGCTGGCGAAGACCAGCTTCGCGGTGCAGGTGGGTGCAGTGGACCTGAAGGGCGAGATCGCCGGCGAGAAGCTCATCGACTCGCCAGCGCTCAGCGGCCGCTTCCAGCTGGCCGAATTCTCGCCGCGCGAGCTGATGCAGCAGTTCGGCATCACCGCGCCCAACACGCGTGATGGCGACGTGCTCAAGGTGTTCTCTGCGCAGGGCGCCTATGCCTGGCAGGGCGGCGTGGCGAAACTCTCCGACCTTTCCTTCAAGCTGGATGAATCGAAGCTCTCCGGCCGCTTCGCCTACGACACGCGCGACAGCGGCATGGATTTCGCGTTGAACCTCGACCAGATCGACCTGGACCGCTATCAGCCGCCGCCCGCCGAGCCAACCAAAGATGCAGCCCCCGTCGAACTGCCGGTGGACCTGCTGAAGCCGCTGAAGGTGAAGGGCATCTTCGCGGTCGGCGCCATCAAGGTGGCCGGCGCGCGCCTGACCAGACTCTCGGCCGGCATCAACATCGGCGGCGCCGTCGCGCAGTTCGCGCCGCTGCAGGCCGAGATGTACGACGGCCACTACACCGGCAACATCGGCCTCGACATGCGCCAGGCAGTGCCGCGCCTCACCATGGATGAGCACATGGCCGGCATCGACATCGCCAGGCTGATGAAGGACTACGCCGACAGCAACCTGCTGTCCGGCAAGGGCAATGTCGACATGAAGCTCACGGCCAGTGGCCGCAACGGCGATGCGCTGGTGAAGACGCTTACCGGCACCGCCGGCCTGAACCTGCAGAACGGCACGGTGGAAGGCATCGACGTGTGGTACGCCATCGGCGAGGCGCAGTCGCTGGTCAAGAACCGCAAGCTCTCCGGCGCACCGAACAGCAAGCGCACCACCTTCGAGACCTTCAAGGCCAATGCCGAGCTGGTGAATGGCGTCGCCACCAACAAGGACCTCACCATCGCCTCGCAGCTGCTGCGCATCACCGGCGCGGGCATCGTGAACCTGGTCTCGCAGGAGCTGGACTACGCCGTCACCGCCAGCGTGCTGAAATCCCCGCCCGGTGCCGATGCGGACATTGCCTCGCTGGAACGCGCCGCCATCCCGGTCAACATCACCGGCACCTTCACGAATCCGAAGATCCGCCCCGACCTCGCCGGCATCGCCAAGGCGCAGGTGAAGAAGCTGGTCGAGGAGCACAAGGACGAGGTGCAGCAGAAGGTGGAAACCAAGGCGAAGGAAAAAGCCAAGGATTTGCTGCAGGATCTGCTGGGCGGCAAGAAGAAAGCGAAGGACGCAGGCAGCGCGCAGCCGGCGCAGGAAGCTCCACCCGCCGGTCAGTAGTCGATGCGGGTGGTGGTGCTGGGTGGTGCCGGCAACTTCGGCGCGCGCATCGTGCGGGCGCTGCGCGACGACACGGCCATCGAGCTGATTTCCGCCGGACGGCGGGCACGGCAGGTTGCCGGAGCGGAGCAGGTGCCCACTGCCGTGCTTGATTTGGCGGCGCCGGACTTCGCGCGGCAGCTGGCGGCGCTGTCGCCGGATCTTGTCATCCACTGCGTTGGGCCGTTCCAGGGACAGGACTACGGCGTGGTCCGGGCCACACTCACGGCTGGCGCGCACTACCTGGACCTGGCCGACGGTCGTGACTTCGTCGCAAACTTCGCGGCCCACAACGACGCGGCGGCACGCGCGGCCGGGCGCTGCGCCATCAGCGGCGCCAGCACGCTGCCGGCGTTGTCCGGCGCCGTACTCGACACGCTGTGCGCGGACCTGCAACCGCTGGACATCGACATCTGCATCGCTCCGGGCCAGCGCGCGCCGCGCGGTGCGGCAACCCTCGGAGCTGTGCTGAGCTATCTCGGCCGTCCGGTGCAGGTGTGGGAGAAGGGCGCGTGGCAGCGACGCACCGGCTGGATGGACCTGCGCCGCGTGCCACTGGCATTCGCCACCCGCTGGGCGGCGCTGTGCGATGTGCCGGATCTGGCCTTGCTGCCGCGGCGCTATCCGCAGCTGCGCAGCGCGCGTTTCCATGCCGCGCTGGAATTCGGCATCGAGCACTTCGCGCTGTGGCTGCTGGCCGCAGTGCGCCGGACAGGCCTGCCGGTCCCGGTGGCAAGATGGGCCGTGGCATTGAATGGCATTGCGGGCTGGCTGGATGCGCTGGGTGGCGAGTGGGGCGGAATGCGCGTCAGCGTGCTGGGGCGACACGCCGATGGCCGGCAGCTGCGGCGCTGCTGGCTGCTCACCGCGCCGGCATCCGATGGGCCGGAGATTCCATGCATGGCGGCCATCCTGCTGGCACGCAGGATGGCCGTGGGCAAGGTGCCGGAACCAGGAGCCCAACCGTGCCTGGGCTTGCTGGGCCTGCATGAACTCGCGCCGCTGTTCGCGCAATGGAAAATGCGCACGCACATCGAAGAGGTCGCGGCGTGAGTTACCTGCTGCTCAAGTGGCTGCACATCATTTCTTCCACGGTGCTGCTCGGCACCGGAGCCGGCATCGCGTTCTTCATGTGGCGCGCCCATCGCACTCGCGATGCACGAGTGATTGCAGCAGTGGCTGCCGATGTGGTGCGCGCGGACCTGCTGTTCACTGCCACTGCGGTGGTGGCGCAGCCGGTCACCGGATTGCTGCTGCTTTCGAAGCTGGGATATCCGTGGACCTCGCACTGGATCCACTGGTCGCTGCTGCTGTACGTGCTGGTGGGTTGCTGCTGGCTGCCGGTGGTGTGGCTGCAGCTGCAGATGCGCAACCTCGCGCGCACAGCGGCAGCGGCGGGCGACCCGCTGCCGGAGCTTTACCACCGCTATTTCAGGTACTGGTTCCTGCTTGGCTGGCCGGCTTTTGCCGGCGTGCTGCTGGTGTTCTGGTTGATGGTGGCCAAGCCGGCGTAAGCAGCGCTCATGGTGTTGCCCCTGGCCGTGATTCGTCCGTTCGTCCACCTACCAGTTCCGCCAGTGCCTTGCGTACATCGCGCAGCCGCGGCGGCTTGCTCAGCACGCGATCCACATGCGGCACTGTGTGGCCCTCCGCCAGCAGTCGTTCGCCCCAGCCCGTGAGCATGATGACCGGCGTGTGCGGCGACGCCTGTTTCACCGCGCTGGCTACCGCGCGGCCATCCACATGCGGCATGCCGAGGTCGGTGATGACCACGGAGATCGCCCGGCCGCCGGCCTGCAGGGATGCCCGGAAGGCATTGATGCCAGCCTCGCCGCCATCCGCGACCTGTATGCGCTGGCCGTCCAGCTCCAGTGTCTCGCGCAACGAGCGCAGCAGGATCGGATCGTCATCCACCAGCAGGATGTTGAGGCCGGAGGGTGGCGCGACATCCGCCTCGGCGGGCCTGGCCTGTGCTTCGGCCACCGGGAATGACAGCCGCACGGTGGTGCCGACATCCAGGATGCTGTCGATCTCCACCTCGCCACCCAGCCGCTGCATCACGCCATACACCATCGCGAGGCCCAGGCCCGTGCCGCGTTCGCCCTTGGTGGTGAAGAAGGGCTCGAGGCAGCGGCGGCGCGTCTCCTCGTCCATGCCGACGCCGCTGTCGACCACCTCCACGCTGACGCGCGCGCCGGTGGCGGGCCGCGTGCGCAGCACCAGCTTGCCGCCGCCGGGCATGGCATCCACGGCGTTGAAGATCAGGTTGACCATGGCCTCGCGCACTTCGCTTTCGATGGCCAGCGCCGGCGGCAGCGCGTCCGCCAGATCCAGCTGCAGGTCCACCACGATGCCCTGCTGCTGCGGCATGGTTTCCCAGCGCGCCCGCGTCAGGTCGCGCAGCTGCAGCGCGATGGTGTTCAGCTGCACCGGCTGCAGCTGGTGCTGGGCCTCGCGTGGCCGGTAGAACTCGCGCATCCGCGCCACGGTTTCGGCCACGTCGCTGACCGCCTGCTGGATGGTGCGCAGGCTCTGGCGCGCCCGTTCGCTGAGGCCGGGTTCCTTCTCGATCAGCGAGTCGGTGTACAGCATGATGGGCGAGATGGCGTTGTTGATGTCGTGCGCGATGCCGCTGGACATCTGCCCCAGCACGCGCAGGCGCTCCTGCTGCATGATGGCCTGCTGGGTGCTGCGCAGATCGTCGTAGGCCGCTTTCAGCGCCTCGTGCAGCTGCGCCTGGTGCGTGGCGAGGGCCACGTGCTCGCTGAGCTGGCGCAGGAATTCGCAGTCGGCGCTGCCGAAGCTCTCCGGCTGCCGGCGCGCCGCGATCAGCACGCCGAACACCTGGTTCTCGACCTGCAGCGGCGCGGCCACCATGGCCCGCAGGCCACCGGCGGCGAGGCGGCGCGGGAAGGGGAAGTCCACCGCGGCCACGTCGGCCTCGTAGACCAGGTTGCCGGCCACGCAACGCGACAGGCCGTTGCCGTCGATGGCAATGCGCGCCTGCTCCGGCATGGCGATCTGTTCGGCCAGCGCGCTGCTGGCGGCACCGACCGCGACAACGGTGAGGGTGCGGTCGGCGGCGTCGTACAGGCACACGCAACCGAAATCCAGCGGCAGCCGCTCCTCCAGCGTGCGGATCACCACGTGCAGGATGCTGGAGAGATCCTGGCGCTCGCCGATGGCGCGCGTGGTGCGCTCCAGCAGGTGCATGCGCTGCAGCTGCTCCTGCAGGCGCAGCTCGCTGAGCTTGCGCTTGGTGATGTCCTGCAACGCGCCGCGCACGCGCACCACGCGGCCATCCTGCACCACCGGGCGGCTGATGGTGCGCACCCACTTGTGCACGCCGGTGGCGGAGATGAACTCCAGCTCGAGGTCGTAGGGCGTGCCGTCCTGCTGCGACTGCCGCAGCGCCGCCTCGATGCGCTGGCGGGATTCGCCGGCGAAGAACTGCAGGCCCATGTCGCGGCTGGGCTTGAACTGCGGATCCAGATCGTGGATGCGCGCGATCTCCGGCGTCCATGTGCCGGCGCCGGTCAACGGGTCGAACTCCCAGCCGCCGACCTTGGCGAGGTGCCCGGTCTCCTCCAGCAGCGCCTCGCGCTCGCGCAGTTCCTCGTAGCTCCTGGCCAGTTCCACCGTGCGTTCGCGCACGCGCTGCTCCAGTGCCTGGTTCATGGCCTGCAGTTCGGCCAGCACCGTGCGGCGCTGGCGCACCAGCCATGCCGACAGCAGCACCAGCATCACGAGGCCGGGAACCACCACGTAGATGACGTGCCGCACTCCGGCGGTCATCGCGGCCAGTTCCTCGCGCGGGACTTCCGAGGCCACCACCAGGTACGCGTTCTCGGATACCAGCTGGCCTTCCACCGAAGGGGCGATGCTTTCCGGGACCAGCCGCTGCCAGTTGAACAGGCCGCGTCCGTCACCGCTTTCGCCAACGGGTTCCTGCTGGATACGCGCCCACAACGCCGGATCGCGGCGCGCCAGCGAGTGCATTGCCCGTTCGGGCAAGGCCGAGCTCCATTCCCGGGACGGATCGCCGGCCTTCACCCACTGGCCACTGGAGTCGAGCAGGCGCAGCCGGTGGCCGTAGCTGGCGGCGGCCTGCTGCAGCCGCCCGATCAGGTTGGTGCCGAGCCGGCTGATGACATAGATGCCGCGCCGCCTGCCTGCCGAGTCGAACACCGGCACCGCGAAACGCAGCACGGGCTTGAGTGGCTGCACCACCTGGCCGTTGTCGATGGTCAGGTCGAAGTCGGAGATGTAGATGCTGCCGGGCGCCAGTGCGCTGGCGCGCTGGAAGTACGGGCTTCTGACCTTGTTCTGCAGCTGCACCGCTGGCACCACGTCGCCGCCCTGGTTGACGCGCAGCACCTCGTTGCCATCCTGGTCGATGAAGCGGATCTGGTCGTAGTCCGGATGACCGAGGCTGACGAAGCGGGCGCGGCGTACCGCGGACTGCAGCTGCTGCGCGCCGCCCGTATCCAGGTAACCGCGCAGTCCATCACCGTCGGCGAGCAGCCGCAGGTCATTGACCGCGGGACGCAGTTCGCTGCGCAGCAGTTCGGTGAGCAGGCTGACGCGCACCGCCTCGCGCTGGCGCTGCTGGTCGAGGATGCGGTTGGTTTCCAGCCGGTACAGCATCCAGCTGCCCGCGAGCACGGCGGCCAATGCCAGTGCCAGCAGCGCGGACCCTGCCATCCGGCCGGGCAACAGAGTCGAGCGGTGTGATGCGGTGTCCTGTCGAACCATGAGTGCTGGCGTACCCCGGAACGGATTCTTCTTGTGCCCGGACACTAGCAGATCCGGCAGTTCGGCCTACTTCGGCTTATCGCAGCTGGCTGTCCTTGCTGCCGCGCCGGTTGTAGCCGGCCACCGGCCCATGCTGGCGGTCGACGACCTCCTGGCATGCGATGCACAACCGCACCCCGGGCACGGCGCTGCGGCGCGCTTCGGGTATCTGTGCCTGGCATTCCGCGCAATGCGTCAGGCTGTCGCCTGCGGGCAGCCCGCTCTTTGCACGAGCGATCGCGTCCTTCACGGTCGCGTCGATCTGTTCCTGTACCGCGCCTTCGCGCGCCCATCCGGTGGCCATGCGGCGCATTCTAGCGCCGCACTGGGCTGCGCACGGTGGCCGTGCCGAAGTCCTACAATCCGTCGCGTACTTCATTACCGCAAGGAGCCTGCGATGCAAGCGATCCACACGGTGCTCACCCCGCCCGCGGTGGCGGGCTGCGTCGCCGCTGGCGCGCGCATGATTCACGCAGGTGCGGCTGCGATGCGCGGAGGAGACGAGTCATGAACAGGCGGAACGTGGCGCTGGGAATCACGGCTGTGATGTTGTCGGCATGTTCCCGGAGCGACGGTGATGCCAGTCCGGCGGCGGCATCATCGAGGAAGTTGCCGGGCGTGATGGTCCACAAGAGTGAGGGATGCACCTGTTGCGAACTGTGGGTTGAGCACGTGCGCGCAGCCGGCTTCACGTTGCAGGTGCAGGAGGTGAGCAACATGGCGGCGACGAAGGAACGCATGGGCGTTCCTCCCGCGATGGGGTCCTGCCACACCGCCGAGGTCGACGGGTACTTCATCGAAGGGCATGTGCCCGTCGCCGACATGCTGCGATTGCTGGATCAGCGCCCCGACGCCAGAGGCCTGGCGGTTCCGGGCATGCCGCTCGGCTCGCCCGGCATGGAAGTGCCCGGACAGAACCAGCCCTATGAGGTGTTGCTGGTGGCGAGGGATGGCACGAGCAGCGTGTTTGCGCGACACGGTGGCTGACCAGCCAGCGCCTTGACGAGGTGCGGGCGCATGGCGCTGTGGTGCCCCCACTCGGAATCGAACCAAGCTCTGCGGTTTACAAAACCGCTGCATCACCACAATGCTTTGGGGGCAGCGGCGGGATTATACGCGCGCGACCTGCATTCCCCGTGCGTGGATGCCCATTGCAATGCCCGTCTTCCCAGCGGCCTCGGCACCGCTGCCTTCAGCCGAAGGCGCCTCGGTTGCCGGTGCCGCAGCGGGTTGCGGGCAGGACTCTATGCGCAGCACATCCAGCGGCAGGCCGGTGTCGGCAAGGCGTCCGTCGCTGAGCGTTTCGCGTGCCACGCCGGGCATGTCGAACCACACCGTGGCCAGTTGCTTGTGGCGTTCCTTCACCACGGCATCCAGCCGCAGCCTCTGGATGCGCGCGGCGCGGTCCTTCGCCCGCTGCTCGTCGGAGAACAGGCCTACCGAGACGGAAAAATCCTCGCTGTCCGCCATCGAGAAGGCATCGCGCAGCCCGGCCCCGCGAATGGCGCGCAGCGTGCGTTCCTGGCCTGCCGCGTCGCGGTTGGGCACATAGACCCACCAGCCGTCGCTGATGTCCTCGCTGCTGGCTCGACGCTGTGAGCGCCAGCCGGCTCTGGTGAGCTGCTTCTCCGCCTGCTGGGCCAGCAATTCATCCTGGAACGGGCCGAGCGTGGCGCAGGGTAGCGGCGCAGGGGGCGGTTTGTCCGTGCCGGTACTCGCGGCCGCGACCGCGGTCAGCACGGGCTTTTCCGGGCTTGCCCAGTGCGACCAGCCGTAGAACAACAGGTTGGCCGCGATGAGCACGAAGATGAAGATGCGCAGCATGGCGCGAAGCCTATCAAGCCCGGCGGCGGATGGGCACTTCGCCGAGCACCGCGACGCCGCGCAGCACGAGGTCTTCACAGGGTTTGCAGGCGCTGTGCAGGCGTTGCACTACACCAGCGGCGGCGCCGCCGGTGATGAACAGCACCGGACGCACGCCGAGCCGCCGCGTCATCTGGTTCACGCTGCGATCTATGAAGCCGGCGGCCGCGGCGAGGCAGCCCTCCGCGATGGCCGCCTGCGTTGTGTCAGCCAGTGGTGGCACCAGGCCATGCTCGGCGTCGACCGGGGCGCGGCGCCGGCCGGTCTTCACCTGCGCGGCACGGCGCGCGATGTCCGCGGTTCGTCCCAGCAGCGCGTCCAGCATCAGCGTCGGTCCCGGTGCGATCAGTCCGCCGCGGTGGTGACCATCCTGGTCGACCAGATCCAGCGTGATGGCCGTGCCGATGCTGGCCGCGCACACCGTGCGATAGCAGCCGGCGCGATACCACGCCGCGACCAGCCCGGCCCAGCGGTCGGCGCCCAGTTGCAATGGTCGTGCGTAGCCGTTGTACACGCCGGCCGCCTCCGCACTGCTGGTGATGAGTTGCGGCGCAGGCCGGCCGGCGGCGCGCAGCGCCGCGCGCAACCGCTTCTCGAAGCGCGGGCCCGCGACGTTCACGCCGACCACGCGCTCCACCGCGGGGGCGCGCCGCAGCCAGCTGGTGAAGCGGGCCAGATCGCCGAGCGCGCAGGCCTGCTGCGCGCCCAGGTGTCCATCGCGTACCTGCGCCCACTTCAGGCGTGAATTGCCGGCATCGAACAACAGCGAATCGGTGGTCTTCATGTACTTCGCACGCTGACTTCGCCGGCAATGATGCGATGGATCCGCCCCGCCTGCTCGATCTTGAGCGCGCCATCGTCGTCGATGCCGCGCGCCATGCCGCTGCTGGCCATGTCACCACTGGCAAGGTTGCCGCCCTGCACCTGCACGACGCGGTCGCACAAGGCGTCGGCGGCACGATACTCGGCGAGGAAGGGCGCAAGGCCGGCATGCGCGAATTCCGCCAGCGCTGCCACGCCTTGATCAAGCAGTGCGGCCGCCAGTGCCTCGCGTGCCGGCAGGGAAGCGCCGGCAAGTTCCGCGAGATCCGTGGCCGCGTTGCCGAGCTGTTCGATCTGCGCGCGCGCCTGCCGCCCCAGCGCGAGATTCAGCCCCAGACCCGCCACGACCTGCACGGGGCCGGCCGCCTCGGAGCGCATCTCGATCAGGATGCCGCCCAGCTTGCCGCCCGCTGTGACCAGATCGTTGGGCCATTTGATCTGCACGCCCTCGATGCCCAGCGTGCGCAGCGCGCGCAGCACCGCGACGCCGGTGGCCAGGCTCAGCGCCCCCAGTTGCGCGGCGAGACCTTCGAAACACCAGGACCAGGACATGCACACGGCGCCGCCTGGGGCCGCGAGCCAGCTGCGACCGCGGCGGCCACGGCCTGCGCTCTGGAATTCCGCTGTCAGGAAATCGAACTGTCCTGGCGCCGGCATGCCGCGTTTCAGCAGCACGCTGTTGGTGGAATCCACCTGCGCCATGCATTGGCCCTCACGCAGGCGTGCGCGTGTGGCGGGCAGCAGGGCGGCGAGCACGCCATCCGTGGTCAGCGGGCTGGATGGGTGGGCGAGCCGATAGCCGCGATGCGTGATGGCATCGATCTCGGTGCCAAGCCCGCGCAGCTGGCCGATGGCTTTCCAGATGGCGCTGCGCGTGAGCTGGAACTCCTGCGCCAGCGCCGCGCCGGAAACAAAACGCGGCGCAGTGGTTTCGGCGGCACGCGCCACGGCCAGACGATGCAGCAGTTGCGCCGGAAGCGACATCAACCTGGCCTGCCTGAGGCGAGCGGCACTTCGGCCAGCATGCAGCGCACGCTGCCGCCGCCGAGTCGCTCGATCACCGGCACCGCGGCCACCAATGGCGTGCTGCCCGCGGCCGCCAGTTGCTTCAGCTGCGCCGGGTGCAGCGAATCGCAGGCGGCGGCGGACATCACCAGATGCCGCCCGCTGGCCGAGGGCACTTCGAGCATGTTGCCGGCGAAGCGCTGCAGCTGGGTGCCTTCCAGTTCGAGCAGGTCGCGGCCGGAAGCGCGCAAGTGCCGGGCAAGCGCCGCACGCTGTGTCGCGTCCACCCATGGGAGGCCGATGCCGGCGATGCCTGCGCCGAGCCACAGCATCACGTTGGTGTGATAGACCGGTGCGCCATCCGCGGTAGTCGCATCGAACAGGAAAGGTTCATAGCCAAGCTGCCGCGCCCACTCGCGTACCAGTGATTCATCGGTGCGCGGCGAGCGGCAGGCATAGGCCACGCGCATGCGGTGATCGAGCACCAGACTGCCGGTGCCTTCCAGGAAACGGCCGTGTGCTTCCTCACCGGAAAGATCGACACGTCTGGTTTCGTGGAAGCCGAGTTGTGACTTCACCACGTCGAGCACGGCCTCGCGGCGCTCGGCGCGGCGCGTCGGATCCCGCATCGGGTACAGCACCACCGTGCCGTCGTCGTGGAAGCTCACCCAGTTGTTGGGAAAGACCGCGTCGGGACGAGCTGGCACGGGATCGTCCGCGGCCACGGCGATGCGGATGCCCGGGCGCCGGAGCGTTGCGGCAAGGCCTGCAAATTCGCTGCGCGCCTGCTCCGCGGCCGCGGCCGGCGACAGGCCGTCGGGATGCTGGAAGCGGTTGGTGGCCGCGGTTTCGGTGTTGAAGCCGAAGGCTGCCGGTTCGACCAGCAGCAGGCCGGTGGCGGCACTCACGGGGTTCGCAGTGGCTGGGCGCCGCCGGGGCGCATCAGACGCGGGCGCGTCAGCGCGCTGCGTACGCGTCCATCATCAATCCGGTGCCGCCGCCGGACACATGGGCCACTACCGCGGAGCGGCGATGCAGCTTGGTGATGGCGCCCAGGTTGATGGCAAAGGCCAGTTCCACCTTCTGGCCCTTGCGCAGGCCAAGGCCGGAAGTGCGGATGAAAACACCCGTTGCCGAGAGATTGACCGCCTTGCACAGCGAGCGGCGGCCGTCCGGCATGATGATGTAGACCAATGTACGCGCGCGGTGGCGGGTGTGCAGACGTCGTTCCACAGTGTTTCTCGTCAGCCTGAAGCCGGAACTGGGTCACATTATCCAGATCGTTGGTGCAGCGCCAACCGGTGACTGGACATAACGCGCGGCTACTATAGGGCCGAGTTCGCATTCAGGGAAACACTGACCGGGCAATGGTCAGACAAGTGGTAATGAGCGGCGTCGCGGGGGGAGTAGCGCAACTGGCCGAAGGGCTGAATGGGCAGGCGCTTGACCAACGTGCGGCTGACCAGGATGTGATCGATGAACTCCCGGTATGGCGCACCCCAGGTGCAGTTCGCGAACGGCAGCTGGCTGGCGGCGGCGAGAAAAGCGCTCGGACCCAGCAGTGACCAGAAGCGGTCGGATTCCACCGACGGACCGCCCCGGTTCAGGTCACCCAGCACCACGAAGCGCGCGTGTCGTGCGGCCCGCAGGCTGATCCAGCGGCCCAGCTCGCGCGCCTGGGTGGCCAGCAGCCGGCAGGCATCCGTCGCGGTTTGCAGCGGCTCGCGCGCGCAGCCGGATTTCAGGTGCACCACCAGCAGTTCGATGCGCTCGAACCCGGGCGCGGTAAGCGTGAGTTCACGACCGGCGCGGCCCGCCCCATCCGCCGACAGCGCCGCCACTGGCGCGCCGCAATCGCGTGCCAGCCCGGGCCGCAGCGCAAAGCCCACATGCTGCATTCCCGGCCCGCCGTTGATGCAGATGCGGTAGCCATGGAACACGCGTCGGGCAATGGCCTCGTTCTGTACCTCCTGGAAGGCAATGACGTCGGCATCGAGGCGCTGCGCGTAGCTCGCCAGGCGCGCGAGATCGGCACTGTCGCGCGCCAGTTCGCGCACCACATCGCATGGCAGAGTCGCCGGCCGGCTGTCGCGACAGGCGATGCGCGCCGCATGCGCGGTGGCGCCATCCACCAGCCATTCCAGGTTCCAGGTGGCGATGCGCAAGGTGGCGTGGGCCGCGCCCGCAGTGTCGCGCGTACCCGCATTGGCGGTGAAGGCGAGCAGCAAGCCGCAGGGAATCAATCGCAGGCAACGCATGGCAGTCAGGCTGGCATATCGGTGGGCCGCTCTGGCAGCGCGTATCTGCGCTGTTCGCGTCAATTTGCTTTGAGACTGCGGCAGGAATCTTGCATCCTGTTGCGCCAGTGAGCGCCGAACCCGGAACAATCAGCCAGAACGCGGACATCCGCTATCTCGGTCGCCTGCTGGGCGATGTGATCCGCACCTATGGCGGGCAGCAGCTGTTCGAGCGCACCGAAGCGATCCGCGCGAGCTCGGTCCAGCGCCATCGCGGCCTCGCCGACGGCAGCCTGGTCAGCCAGAACCTCGCGGCCCTGAGTCCGGATGAAACCCTGGCCTTCGTGCGCGGCTTCATGCTGTTCTCGATGCTGGCCAACCTCGCGGAGGACCGGCACACCCGCGGCGCGGAGAGCGAGGTCGATCTCGCCGGCAGCCTGCGCGAACTGGCGGCCGCCGGCATCACCGCCGGGCAGGCCGCCGAGCTGCTGGACCATGCGCTGATCGTGCCGGTGCTCACCGCGCACCCCACCGAGGTGATGCGCAAGAGCATGCTGGACCATCGCGCGCGCATCGCCGAGCTGATGCTCCAGCGCGATGGTGGCGCCACCGAAACCGCCGGCGGCGACCTGATCGAGCAGGCCATCCTGCGGCAGATTGCGCTGCTGTGGCAGACGCGGCCGTTGCGGCGCAAACGCATGCTGGTGCGCGACGAGGTGGAGATCGCGCTGGCCTACCTGCGCGATGTATTCCTGCCCGTGCTGCCGCGGCTGTATGCGCGCTGGGACCGGCTGCTGCCGCGGCGTCCGGCCAGCTTCCTGCGGCTCGGCAGCTGGATTGGCGGCGACCGCGACGGCAATCCCAATGTGAATGCGGAAACCCTGCGCCATGCCCTGCAGGCCGGCTCACGCGCGCTGTGCAACGAATACCTGGTGCAGCTGCATTCGCTGGGCAAGGAGCTGTCGGTCTCCACCGAGCTCGCCACGGTGAGCCCCGAGGTCATTGCGCTGGCCGAGGCCAGCGGCGATGACTACGAGGGGCGCAGCGACGAGCCGTATCGGCGCGCGGTGCTGCGCATCTACTCGCGGCTGGCGGCGACTTACCGGGAATTCTTCGGGCAGGAGCCGCCGCGGCGAGCTACGGCGCTGGCTCCTGCATACACCGCCCCGCAGCAGCTGCGCGAGGATCTGGCCTGGCTGGCGCGCAGCCTCGCGGCGCATGGCGCGGGCGTGTTCACCGGCGTCGGCGCGCTCGGGCGGCTGATCCGGCTGGTGGAAACCTGCGGCTTTCACCTGGCCACCGTGGACCTGCGGCAGAACTCCGATGTGCACGCGCGGGTGGCGGCGGAGTTGCTGCAGGTGGCCGGCGTCGAGGCGGATTACCTCGCGCTCGATGAAGCCGCGCGCGTCGCGCTGCTGCGACGGGAGCTGGCCGGGCCGCGGCCCCTGTTCAGCGCGTTCGCGACGTACAGCGATGAAACGCGCTCGGAGCTGGCCATCGTGAGCGAGGCGGCGGCTTCCCATCTGCGCTACGGGCCGGCCTGCATCACCACCTACATCATCTCCAAGTGCGAGAGCGTCTCGGACATGCTGGAGGTGAACCTGCTGCTGAAGGAGGCCGGGCTGTTCCGTCCTGTCGAACCGGGCACCGCGGCCATCATGGTCGTGCCGCTGTTTGAAACCATCGGCGACCTGGAACGCGCGCCGGACATCATGCGCCGCTGGCTGGCGCTGCCGGAAATCGCCGCCGGCGCCGCGGCGCGCGGCCACCAGGAAGTGATGGTGGGCTATTCGGATTCGAACAAGGACGGAGGCTATCTCACCTCGGTGTGGAGCCTGAACCAGGCCAGCCGCGCGCTGGCCGAAGTGTTCCGCGAAACCGGCACGCGCCTGCAGCTGTTCCATGGCCGCGGCGGATCGGTGGGCCGCGGCGGCGGCCCGGCCCATGCGGCCATCCGCGCGCAGCCGCGCGGCACGGTGCAGGGGCGCATCCGCATCACCGAGCAGGGCGAGATCATCGCCGCGAAATACGGTACGCGTGCCACGGCCAGCACCAACCTCGAGGCCATGGTCAGCGCGACGGTGCTGGCGTCGCTTGCGCCGGGACCGAAGGGGGACGTGAAGGAGGCGCGCTTCATCGAGGCCATGGTGGGCATCTCGGCGCGCGCCTTCGAGACCTATCGCGGACTGGTGTATGGCACCGAGGGCTTCAGGACCTTCTTCCGCCAGTTCACGCCGCTGCTGGAAATCGCCACGCTGAAGATCGGGTCGCGGCCGGCCTCGCGCACCAAATCCGATCGCATCGAGGATCTGCGCGCGATTCCCTGGGTGTTCTCCTGGGCCCAGGCACGCGTGATGCTGCCGGGCTGGTATGGCGTGGGGCAGGCACTGTCGAGCTTTCCCGACCGGGCGTTGCTGCGTGCGATGGCGGCGGAATGGCCGTTCTTCCACGCCACGCTCGACAACATGGAGATGGTGCTGGCCAAGAGCGACCTGGCCATCGCGCGGCGCTACCTCGACCTGGTGCAGGACCGCAGCATGGCCGACCACTACTTCGGGCAGATCGAATCGGCGTGGAAGCTCACCGTCGACTCGCTGCTGGACATCACCGGCCAGTCGCGGCTGCTGGAGAAGAATGCCGCGCTGGACCAGTCGATCCGCCTGCGCCTGCCCTATGTGGAACCGCTGAACCTGCTGCAGGTGGAACTGCTGCGCCGGCATCGCGCCGGGGACACCGATCCGCGCGTCGCCGAGGGCATCCAGCTCACCATCAATGCCGTGGCGACCGCGCTGCGCAACAGCGGCTAGCTGGCGGCGCGGCCGGCGGCCGCGCGGCGGTGCTGGTAGCAGGCATCCCAGTAGGGTTCGCCGCCGAACTTCTCCACCAGGATTTCCGTCAGCACCCGCACCGTGCGTGGCGTGTGCGTGGCGGGCGGAGGCCGCACCACGTACAGCCCGAATTCCGGGATCCGGTACTGCGGCAGCAGCGCCACCAGCGCGCCATTGCCCAGGTGCTCTCCCGCCAGGAAGGTCGGCAGCACCGCGACCCCAAGGCCAGCCAGCGTGGCGCGCAATGTGGCCTCGCCACTGTCGCTCTCGAAGCGGCCATGCATGCTGACGCTGTGTTCGCGGCGGCCATCGTGCAGGCGCCATGTGGTGCTGCCCTGGATGACGGCCTCGTGCCGCGCGAGGTCGGCCAGTGTCTGCGGCGTACCGTGCCGTGCGAGATAGGCAGGCGCGGCCACCACCGCGCCGTACATGGCAGCCACACGCCGCGCCACCAGGCTCGAGTCCGGCAGTGAACCCAGGCGGATGGCCACGTCGTAACGCTCGGCCATCAGGTCGACACGGCGGTCGCTGTACGAGGTGTAGAGGCGCAGCAGCGGGTGGCGCAGCGCCAGCTCCGCCAGCACCGGCGCCACGTGGGTGGTGCCGAAGGAAAGTGGCGCGGCGATGCGCAGTTGCCCTTCCACGATGCTGTTGTCGGGGCGCAGCGCTTCACGCGCCGTCTCCAGCTCCGCGAGCGCCCGTCCGGCATGGGCAACGAAGGTTGAGCCCGCATCGGTAAGGACCACGCCGCGGGTAGTGCGGTTCAGCAGCTGGGCGCTCAAGCCGCGTTCCAGACGCACGATGCGCCGGCTCACCATCGACTTGGAGAGCCCGAGCACGCGCGCGGCCGCCCCGAAGCTGCCGCTGCGGGAGACTTCGAGCAGGGCGCGGATGTCATTGAGGTCGTGCATTTTCTGTGTTGCAGAATATGCAACACAGTTATGCGGATCGTCCAGCTAGTGTTGCAGTGGATGCGCCTCTAGATTGGCTTGCAACCCGACCCAGAGGACCACGCCATGTACAACATCCTTGCCCTGACCAGCAGCCTCACCGGCGCCGCGTCCATTTCCGATCCACTGGTCGCCGAAGCGATCAGGCAGCTGAAGGCCCTGCACCCGGGTGCCCACGTGGTGCATCGCGACCTGGCGCACGACCCGGTGCCGCACTTGCTGCCCGGGACTTTCGCCGGGGTGCGCGCCGAGGCCGCTACGCCAGCCGAGCACGCGGCCCGCGCCCTGTCCGACCAGCTGATTGCCGAGGTCCGTGCCGCCGACGTCATCGTGATCGGCGCACCCATGTACAACTTCAGCCTGCCCACCACCTTGCGCGCCTGGTTCGACCATGTGGTGCGTCCGCGCGTGACCTTCACCTACACCGCGGAGGGTCCGCAGGGGTTGGTGGAGGACAAGCCGGTGATCGTCATCGAGGCGCGCGGCGGGCTGTACAGCGAGGGTCCCGCGGCCGCGGTGGATTTCCAGGAGCCGTACCTGCGGCACCTGCTGGGGTTCATCGGTCTCACCGACGTGCGCTTCGTGCGCGCGGAGAAGACTGGTTACGGCGCGGAGGCGCGCGCCGCCGCGGTGAAAGCGGCGATTACTGCAATTGGCGAGGCTTTGCGGCCCCGGGCACTGGCTGCCTGAGCGGGTAGTCCGGTCGCGCCTGCTTCAGGCCGGAGCGGCTCGCGCCGGATTCGCACCACGCTGGGGCGGATCCGGCGCTTCAGGCATCCAGGCACGGCTCCTGTTCCCTGCACGGTAATTGCAAAGGCTGCAGCACAAGAGCGCGACACACGGAACCCACATGCTGCAGCCGGCCGACGCACAGGGGGTCACCACCCGCGACGCGTTCAAACATGCCTTTCTCGACAACCTGTTCTACACACAGGGCAAATTCCCGGCACTGGCCACGCAGAACGATTACTACAAGGCACTGGCCTACACCGTGCGCGATCAGCTGCTGTCGCGCTGGATCAGCACGGCGGCGGCGTACACCAGGCAGGGCTCGCGCACCGTCGCCTACCTGTCGGCCGAGTTCCTGATGGGCCCGCACCTGGGCAACAACCTGATCAACCTCGACATCCACGAGGAGGTGCGCGCGGCAATCACCGAACTGGGCCTGGACTTCGACCAGCTGCTGCGGCTGGAGCAGGAGCCGGGCCTGGGCAATGGCGGCCTCGGGCGCCTCGCGGCCTGCTTCATCGATTCCATGGCCACGCTGGAGCTGCCCTGCCTGGGCTACGGCATCCGCTACGAGTTCGGCATCTTCCACCAGGAGATCGTCGACGGCTGGCAGCAGGAGCGCACCGACAACTGGTTGCGCTTCGGCAATCCCTGGGAAATCCAGCGGCCGGAATGGTCCGTAGAGGTGAAGCTGCGCGGCCACACCGAGCAGTACCACGACGAGCAGGACCGGCTGCGCGTGCGCTGGGTGCCCGGGAAGGAAGTGATCGGCGTGCCCTACGACACGCCCATCCTCGGCTACCGCAACAACACCGCCAACACGCTGCGGCTGTGGACTTCGGAGGCGCCGGAGTCCTTCGACTTCTCCACCTTCAACCGCGGCGACCACCACGGCGCGGTGATCAGCAAGGTGGCCTGCGAGAACATCAGCAAGGTGCTGTACCCCAACGACGAGCAGTTGCAGGGCAAGGAGCTGCGGCTGGAACAGCAGTATTTCTTCGTCAGCTGTTCGCTGCAGGACATGTTCCGCATCCTGCGCACGCAGCGCCTGGCCATCGAGCGCTTCCCCGACAAGTTCGCCATCCAGCTGAACGACACGCATCCGGCGATCGCTGTCGCCGAGTTGATGCGCCTGCTGATCGACGAGCATGTGATGGACTGGGATGACGCCTGGTTCATAGTTTCACGCACCTTCGCCTATACCAACCACACCTTGCTGCCGGAGGCGCTGGAGTGCTGGCCCATCGACCTGTTCCGGCGCGTGCTGCCGCGGCATCTGGAGATCATCTACGAGATCAATGCGCGCTTCCTCGACCAGGTGCGCATCCGTTTCCTCGGCGACGAGGAGCGGCTGGCGCGGCTGTCGTTGATCGACGAACGTGGCGAACGGTATGTGCGCATGGCGCACCTGGCCTGCGTGGGTTCGCACACCATCAATGGCGTCGCAGCGCTGCATTCAGAGCTGCTGAAGAGCGATGTGCTGCGTGATTTCCACGAGCTGTTTCCGGAGAAGTTCCAGAACAAGACCAATGGCATGACGCCGCGACGCTGGATGGTGCTGGCCAACCCGCGGCTCGCGAAGCTGATCACCGCGGCCATCGGCACGTCCTGGATCACCGACCTGAACGAGCTGCGGCGACTGGAACCGCTGGCCGATGACGCCGGCTTCCGCACCGAGTGGCAGGCGATCAAGCAGGCCAACAAGCACGATTTCGCGCAGCTGGCGATGGAGCGCACGGGCGTTGCCATTGACCCGCTATCCATGTTCGACGTGCAGGTGAAGCGCATCCACGAGTACAAGCGCCAGCACCTGAACATCCTGCACGTGATCGCGCTGTACCTGCGCTTGAAGTCCGACCCGGACCTGTCGCTGCCGCCGCGCACCTTCGTGTTCGGCGGCAAGGCCGCGCCCGGCTACCGCATGGCCAAGCTGATCATCAAGCTGATCAATGCGGTGGGCGATGTGGTGAACCGCGACACGGCGCTCCGCGACCGCCTGAAGGTGGTGTACCTGCCGAACTTCAATGTCAGCAACGGGCATCGCATCTATCCGGCGGCGGATCTCTCGGAGCAGATCTCCACCGCGGGCAAGGAAGCCTCCGGCACCGGCAACATGAAGTTCACCATGAACGGCGCGCTGACCATCGGCACGCTGGACGGCGCCAATGTGGAGATACGCGAGCAGGTGGGCGTCGAGAACTTCTTCATGTTCGGCCACAGCACCGATGAGGTGGCCGCTATCTGGCGCCAGGGTTACCGGCCGCTGGATGCCTGCGCGCGCGATCCGCTGCTGGCCGAAGTGCTGGAGCTGATCCGCAGCGGGTTCTTCTCGCGCGGCGATACCGGTCTGTTCCGGCCGCTGCTGGACAACCTCACGTATCACGACCCGTATCTGGTGCTGGCGGACTTCACGGCATATCGCGAGTGCCAGCAGCGGGTTTCGGCGGCCTATACCGATGCGGAAGGCTGGGTGCGCATGTCCATCCTGAACAGCGCGCGCTCGGGAATGTTCTCCTCGGATCGCACCATCCGCGAATACGCGCGCGACATCTGGCGCACCCGGCCCGTGCCGGTGCGGCTGCTGTCCGAAGAGGAAGTGAAGGTGGGCTTCCTGCAGTAGGGCTAGCCGCCCGCGCTAGCCTTCAGCCGTTCAGGAAGCCGCGCACCGCCGCGTCGAAATGCGGCAAGTCGACGAGGAAGGCGTCATGCCCCTCGATGCTGTGCAGTCGCGTGAAGGTGGTCGCGATGCCCGCCGCCGCGAAGTCCGCGGCGATCTGTGCCTGTTCCTCGATCTTGAACAGGAAGTCCGACTCCACGCCGATCACCAGAGCCTGCTGCACGCCGGAGCGGCGATATACCTCCGCAGTCGCGCCGTGCTCGGTGACGTCGAAGCAGTCCATGGCGCGCGACAGGTACAGGTAGCAGTTGGGATCGAAGACGCGCACGAACTTCTCGGCCTGTGCTTCCAGGTAGGTTTCCACCGCGAAGCGGGGGCCGAAACCGGCCGGCACGCGGGCGAGCGCGGCTTCCACCGAGCGCTGGCCCACTTCGCTCAGGCCCGAGCGACCGAAGCGGCCGGCCCACTCGGCAGCCGAGCGGTAGGTGATCGTGCCCATCTTGCGCGCGATGCGCATGCCGGACTGCGGGCCATGCTCGTTCTCGGCGTACTCCCCGCTGTCCCAGGATGGATCACTCATCACCGCTTCACGCTGCACGGCGCGCAATGCGATCGCGAACGGTGCGGCGGCCGAGGAACCGGAGATGGAAACCAGTCGCCGGGCACCGCCGGGACACACCGCGGCAAACGCTGTCACCACCATGCCGCCCAGTGAAGGACCCATCACGGTGTCGAGCTGCTCGATGCCCAGCGTGCGCGCGGCTTCGTAGCCGGCGCGCGCGATGTCCTCCACCGCGAGCTCCGGGAAATCCAGCTTCCACGGCTTGCCCGTGGCGGGGTTCGTCGAAGCGGGGCCAGTGGAACCGAAGCAGCTGCCCAGTGAGTTCACGCACATCACGAAATACCGCTCGGTATCGATGGCGTGGCCGGGGCCGATCATGCGTTCCCACCAGCCGGGCTCGGGGCTTTCCGGAGAAGACGCGGCGTGCGCGGAGGGAGAAAGTCCGGTGAACAGCAGGATGGCGTTGCTGCGTGCCGTGTTCAGCTCGCCCCAGCATTCATAAGCCACCTGCGCGCCATGCAGTACGCCGCCCCGCCACATGTGGAAGGGTTCCGGCAGCGATGCGTAACGCACCGCCGAAACCTCGGGAAGTGTCTTGCGCACTGCGTTCACGGCTCGGAATCGCTGCCTTCATTGATGCCTTCGGCCAAGGCCGTCGACAGGTAGCGCTCGCCGGTGTCCGGCAGCATGGCGAGGATGACGCTGCCCGGAGCCGCTTCGCGCGCCACCGTCAGCGCCGCGACGAAAGTGGCGCCGGAGGAAATGCCGCAGAAGATGCCTTCCTGCGTCGCCAGCAGGCGCGCGGTGGCGATGGCATCACTGTCGCTTACCGGCACGATGCGGTCGGCGACTTTGGCATTGAGCACATTGGGCACGAAGTCCGGCGTCCAGCCCTGGATCTTGTGCGGGGCAAATGGCTTGCCGGAGACCAGCGCCGCGTTCTCCGGTTCGGCCAGCACGATCTTCGTTTCCGGTCGCGCCAGCTTGATCATCTCGCCGGCGCCGGTGATCGTGCCGCCCGTGCCCCAGCCGGACACGAAGGCGTCGAGCCGCTTGCTGGCGAAGTCGCTGAGGATTTCCGGCCCGGTGGTATTGCGGTGGTACACCGGATTGGCCTGGTTCTCGAACTGGCGCGCCAGGAACCAGCCATGCTTCTTCGCCAGTTCCTCGGCCTTGCGCACCATGCCCGTGCCGCGCTCCGCGGCGGGCGTGAGGATCACCTTGGCGCCCAGCATGCGCATGATCTTGCGCCGCTCCACCGAGAAGGTTTCCGCCATCAGCGCCACGAAGGGGTAGCCCTTGGCGGCGCACACCATGGCGAGCGCGATACCGGTGTTGCCGGAAGTGGCCTCTACGACGGTCTGCCCGGGCTTCAGCGCGCCGGTCTTCTCGGCGTCCTCGATGATGGCCAGGGCGAGGCGGTCCTTCACGGAGCTGGCCGGGTTGAAGAACTCGCATTTGACGTACATCGTCACGCCGGCAGGTGCCAGGCGATTGATCCGGACGACGGGCGTGCGGCCAATGGTTTCCAGGATGTTGTTGTAGATCACTGCGTGCTCCCTTATGTCCGGCCGCCGATCCTCCTGGACCGGAGCGCGACTCTAAATCCGTATGCGGCAAGGCAAAAGACTTCTTTGGATGGGTGAAGGGTTGATAACTGTTCGTTATAATCCCCGCACCCATTGCCCCGTCAGTCATGAACTTCCACCAACTCCAGTACGCCATCGCTGTTGCCCGCAACGGGCTGTCGGTGACCAATGCCGCCGCGGCCCTTGGCACATCGCAGCCGGCAATCAGTCGCGCGCTGAAGGAGCTGGAGAAGGAACTGGGGTTCGACCTGTTCGTCCGGGAGGGGCGCAGCTTCGCGCGCATCACGCCGGAGGGCACGAAGGTGCTGGAGTACGCATCGCGGGCACTGGCAGAGATCGAAAGCCTGCGGTCGGTGGCGGCCGATCTCAATCAGGACGCGCGGGGCACGCTGTCCATCGCCACCACCCACACGCAGGCACGTTACGTGCTGCCACCGATGATCCAGGCATTCCGCAAGCGCTATCCGGAAGTGGACCTGCATCTTCACCAGGGCACTTCCGAACAGATTTCCGAGATGGTCTCGAGCGACAGGGTGCAGCTGGCGATTGCCACGGGATCCGAGGCATTGTTTCCTGAGCTGGTGCTTCTGCCCGTATATCGATGGCATCGTCAGGTGATTGTTCCAAAAACGCATGCATTGGCCCGCAAGGATGCGCCCAAGCTGACCCTGCAGATCCTCGAAAAGTATCCGCTGGTCACCTATGTATTCAGCTTCTCCGGTCCGTCATCGCTGGAGACCTTGTTCGCGCGCGAAGGTCTGAAGCCGCGCGTGGCGCTGACTGCGCGCGACTCCGATGTCATCAAGACCTATGTGCGGCTGGGGATGGGCGTCGGCATCGTGGCCAGCGTGGCCTACGAGCCTGCGGTGGATTCGGACCTGGCGATGGTGGATGCCTCGCACCTGTTCCCCATCCACACCACCTGGATCGGGTTCAGGCGCGGCACCCTGCTGCGCAACTACGCCTACGACTTCATCCAGTTGTTCGGTCCACACCTGTCGCGCCGGCTCATTGACCAAGCCATCGAGGCCCGCGAACCCGAGGCCAAGGCGGAACTGCTGGGTCGCATCTCGCTACCCATCCGCTAAGGTCTGCATGGCGGAGCGCATCCAGAAGTTGCTGGCTGCGGCCGGGCTCGGATCCAGGCGCGGCATAGAAGAGTGGCTGGCCGCCGGGCGTCTGGCAGTGAATGGCCAGGTTGCGAAGCTCGGCGACAAGGCGGAGCCGACAGATCGTTTCGAACTGGATGGCCGGCCGCTGGTACTGCCGGATTCAACCAGCCACTCCGCGCCCATCCCTCCAGCGGTGCTGCTCTATCACAAGCCGATTGGCGAGGTGACCACTCGCCACGATCCGCAAGGACGTCCGACCGTGTTCGAACGGCTGCCCCCCGCACCGGCGGGTCGCTGGGTGGTGGTCGGCCGGCTGGATGTGAATACCTCGGGACTGCTGCTCTTTACCAATGACGGGGCACTGGCCCACCGCCTGATGCACCCCTCCTTCCAGGCTGAGCGCTGCTATCTGGTCCGGGTACGCGGAACGCCGGGTCCCGAACTGGTCGAACGGCTCAGCCGCGGAATCCAGCTGGAAGATGGCCCGGCCCGTTTCGAGCGCATCGAGCCTGCCGGTCGCTCCGAAGGGCATGCCTGGTACCAGGTAACCCTGCGGGAGGGCCGCAACCGGGAAGTCCGGCGTCTGTTCGAGGCAGCCGGATACGAGGTGAGCCGGCTGAAGCGCCTGGTGTACGGACCATTCCGATTGCCTGAAGACCTGCCGCCAGGACAGGCGCGGCGGGCACAGAACATTCCAGTTGACTTGCCGCGAGAACGCTGATGGGCCTCGTCCTGAATCTGGCCCGATTATTGCGTTGACACTGCACGCCCTCGAAATCAGAATACGCGGCTCGTTTTTGCGCGGAGGGGTACCCAAGCGGCCAACGGGAGCAGACTGTAAATCTGCCGGCTTACGCCTTCGTAGGTTCGAATCCTACCCCCTCCACCACTGACAGGGCGGGCGTGGGAACGGACAGATCGCAGGCACGGGGACAGAGCAAGCGGACTTGGCGGGTGTAGTTCAATGGTAGAACCTCAGCCTTCCAAGCTGATGACGCGGGTTCGATTCCCGCTACCCGCTCCAGCTACTCCAGGTCGTGCAAGAGCAGGTGTTCGAGTTGGTTGAGGGTTCCGGTTTCGCCTGAAGCAGATCGTCGTCCGCTCACGTAGCTCAGTTGGTAGAGCACGTCCTTGGTAAGGACGAGGTCACCGGTTCAATCCCGGTCGTGAGCTCCAGCGATGTCGCGGGTGTTGTGGTTTTTTTAGAGACTGAATTTCTTTAGAGGAAAGTCGCCGTGTCCAAAGAAAAGTTCGAACGCAGCAAGCCCCACGTGAACGTAGGGACGATTGGCCATGTGGACCATGGCAAGACGACTTTGACGGCGGCACTGACCAAGGTGATGGCCGAGAAGCACGGTGGTGAGTTCAAGGCTTACGACCAGAT
>Ga0164241_10000770_pt1 | contig 48551 bp, 40 predicted proteins | sample OricomyardsoilBY_FD_108780 | JGI IMG/M metagenome (GOLD analysis project Ga0164241, IMG submission 108780) | Backyard soil microbial communities from Emeryville, California, USA - Original compost - Back yard soil (BY) | ecosystem: Environmental > Terrestrial > Soil > Unclassified | place: USA... | reverse complement strand
GGCATGCGCCCTGCTGCGCGAATGATAGACGAATGGCATCGACGTGTAGTAGGGGTCGAAATGAGTGCTCGACCCGGGCAGCACTTCGGCTTCTGGCAAGCGACTTTGCGCGAGCACATCCGGCTGAAGCACGTCCGTGTTCCAGAGAATGAAGTTCCTCCCGCGCCGGTTGAAGCGACCGGTCTTTTCTCCCAAACCATAGATGGCGTCGTGTCGAGCGATCCGGCGCGTCAGCACGAAACAGTCGTTGAGGTGCGCGTAACCGTGTGAGCGCCCGTCGGGGCCTGCTGCGTCCTCGAACACCGCCGAGCCATCGCTGCGATAGGCCGCCAAACCAAACGCAGCGCGCCAAATCACCAACTTGAGCCGCGAGGTCTCGAGCGTGATCACATCGGCGTTTTCGTGCAGCTCGAACGGCACCGGCGTCGGCATGCTGAATGCCGCCGCAAACGTCGGAGCTTCATCGAACTGGCCGGAGCGTGAAATCTTGAGCCGGAGCAGGTCCGCGCGAATCACATCTACCCGAAATTTCTCTTCCCCCACGCTGAGCAAGAGGCCGCGCTCGCTGCGTTCGAGCGCAGTCACTGCGCCTAGGCCAACGTGATACTTCGGGTTGATGCTTCGGCTCGCCACGCCGCGCAGCCTAACACTATCGGAAAAGTTCGACTGCCCCGGCGAGATTCGACTAAAACGCCAGATCGGCGATGAAAGGACTGCTCCGACGCTCATCCCCGCGACTCAGCGCGGTGGCGCTGTTCGCGATCGCCGCGTCATGCATCGCGAGCTGCGCGTGTTCGCCGCGCAGCAGCAAGCAAACCGTCCGGCACATCACCTACTGGGAAAAGTGGACCGGCTTCGAGGGTGAAGCCATGGACGCGGTCGTCGCCGATTTCAATGCGCTGGAGCTAGCGCACGCCAAGAGCGATCCAGGTTACGTGCCGATCGAAGTCGAGAAGGTCACGATTTCCAAGCTGGAACAAAAGCTGCTCATCGCCATTGCCGGCGGCAATCCGCCGGATCTCGCCGGCAACTATAGCTTCGCGGTCGCAGCCTACGCAGATCACGGCGCGCTCAGCGACCTCCGGCCGTTGATGGCGCAATCGAACTTCGATCGCAGCCGGTACATCGAGCATTTTTTGCGCCTTGGCGAGTACCGCGGCGGAACCTGGGCCTTGCCCATCGCGCCCGCGTCGACCGCGCTCGTGTTCAACAAGCGACTCTTCAACGAGGCCGGGCTCGACCCCGCAAGGCCACCCACTACCATCGAAGAACTCGACGCCTACGCCGAGAAACTCACGAAGTGGGAAGTGACCTTGCCGAGCGGCGACAAGCGCGTCGAATCGGGCTACTTGCCCCAAGTGCCCGCAGCGCAAAAGCGCCTGCTCCAGGCGGGCTTCCTGCCCAATGAACCCCATTGGTGGATGTTCGGTTGGGGCGACTTCTTCGGCGGTCAGCTGCTCGACGGCTCGGACCGAGTGAGCACCGCGAGCGCGGCCAATATCCGCGCCTTCGAGTGGGTGGCGTCCTATTCGCGGAAATTGGGCGTGGACGTCATCAAGCGCTTTCGCTCCGGTTTCGGCAGTTCCTCGAGCCCGCAGAATGCGTTCCTATCCGGCAAGGTGGCGATGGAGATGCAGGGCGTCTGGATCTACAATTCCGTAGAGAAATATGCGCCAGGTCTGGCCTGGGCGGCGGCTCCCTTCCCTCACCCGGCAGATCATCCGGAACTCGCGGGGACCACCCGGGCTGATGCGGACGTGCTCATGATCCCGAAAGGGTCGGCACACCCGGGGGAAGCGTGGCAGTTCATCCAGTTTGCGAGCACCCAAGCCGCGCTCGAAAAGCTATGCCTCGCCCAGCAGAAGTTCACGCCGCTCAACGACGTGAGTGACGGCTTTTGGTCCGCCCATCCGAATCCGTCCATTCGCTTGTTCCGCGAGCTCGCCCTGGGCAAGAACGCGGTCTCGATTCCACGAACCGAGGTTTGGAACGAGTACAACCGCGAGCTCGGCAACGCCGCTGATCTGATTCAAAATCTGAAACAGACACCGGCCATCGCACTCGCTGACGTGCAGACCAAGATGCAGGCGGCGCTCGACCGCGATCGCAAAATCTTGGCGCGGAGGCAAGCTCAGTGAGCCGAGCGAACTCTCTCTCGCGCGCAAACCGCAGAAACGGCCTGCTGTTCTGCCTGCCGTGGCTGATCGGCCTCACGGTGTTTCTGATCTACCCACTGTGCGCCGCGTTCTACTACTCGCTCTGCGACTATTCGGTCCTCTTGCCACCGGTATTCATCGGCTTCGACAACTATCTCGACTTGGCGAAAGATCCGCTGTTCTGGAAGAGCCTCGGGAACACGGCCTACTTCGCGGCGGGGTCGGTCTCACTCGGCTTGCTGGTCTCGCTCAGCCTGGCGTTGTTGCTCAATTCCAAGGTCAAGGCGCTCGGCGTCTATCGGACCATCTTCTTCTTGCCCTCGCTGATGCCCGTGGTGGCGAGCAGCATCTTGTGGATGTGGATGTACAACGGCCAAAGTGGCCTGATCAACACGGGGCTGCGCGCACTCGGCATCAGCGGGCCCGCGTGGCTCGCTGATCCCATTTGGGCCAAGCCGGCGATCGTGATCATGGCCGTCTGGGGTGCGGGCAATGCGATGGTCGTTTACCTCGCGGGCTTGCAGGACGTGCCCGCATCACTCTACGAGGCTGCGCTCATCGACGGCGCCGGTTTCTTTCAGCGGCTGATCCACGTGACCATTCCGATGATCTCGCCGGTGATCTATTTCAACGTCGTATTGAGTCTGATCTCGGGCTTCCAGGCGTTTACCCAAGCGTTCATCATGACCGGCTCGACCGGCGCTCCCGAGCGGTCGACGCTCTTTTACGTGCTCAATCTGTACAACGTCGGCTTTCAAGATCTACGCATGGGCTACGCCTCGGCCATGGCTTGGGTGCTGTTCGTGATCATCCTGCTTCTCACTTGGGCCGCGACGAAGCTCTCGCAGCGTTTCGTCACGTACGATCGCTGAACCAAGCCGATGCCCAACCCGAACCCGCTCACGCGCACGACCCCGCTGGTTCATCTCCCGCTGATCGTACTTTCGACCCTGTTCTCGCTGCCACTTTTGTGGCTCCTGCTCACCGCCGTGCAGCCCCGCGAGCAAGTCGGCAAAATCCCGCCCGAGTGGTTGGCGCGCCAGTTCTACATCACGGTCGGAGGCGAAAAGGTCGCGGTGACCCCTCCGGTTACGGTCGGCACCGACAAGCTCCTGGTCGTGCCGAGCGCGGGGCCAAAGCGCGGGCAGCGCTTGTTGGTCGAGCCCGCGGATTACCGTGACGGGCAGCTCAATCTGCGCACGCAGATCGCGGACCGGATCATCGAGGCAGGCTACCCAGCCGAGCTCGTCCAGACCGTCCCTGGGCGGTTCGTGATGGTCAAAGAGTGGTTCTTGTCGAAGTACACGAGCCATGAAGCGCGCGTTTTTTATTTGGAACCGAGCCAGGTGCGGCGCGAGATCTCGCCGGTACTTGGAAATTATCCGGAGGCCGTGCGCGCGCTGACCGCCAGCGAAAAGGACAAGGCGCGCCCGCTCGGCGAACTGCTCGCAAGATCGTCGCTGCCTTGGACACACAAAGGCGATCGCACCAAGACAATCACGTTCGTCACCTATTTGGGCAACACCTTGCTCGTTGCGGTGCTGTCGGTCATCGGCACTCTGAGCTCGAGCTCCCTCGTGGCTTACGGCCTGTCACGAATTCCGTGGCGAGGCCGCAGCACGCTGTTCAGCGTCACCCTGGCGACGATGATGGTGCCGTTCCCCGTACTCATGGTGCCGCTGTATGGCGTGTTCCGCAACTTGGGCTGGATCGGCACGCTACTGCCGCTATGGGTGCCGACCTTCTTCGGCGGCGCCTTCAACATCTTTCTCTTGCGGCAGTTCTTCCTCACCATTCCCAGCGAGCTCTCGGACGCGGCGCGCATCGACGGCTGCAGTGAATTTGCCATCTTTTGGCGCATCGTCCTTCCGCTTTCGCGGCCCGCGCTCTCGGTCGTCGCGCTGTTCACGTTTCTCAGCGCTTGGAATGAGTTCCTCGCGCCGCTGATCTTCCTCACGGAGCCCGAGACATTCACGATGGCGCTCGGCCTCCAGCAATATCAGTCGCAGTTCGGCGGCAGTGAATGGCACCTACTCATGGCCGCCTCCGCGCTACTCGTCCTCCCTATCATCGTGCTCTTCTTTTTCGCTCAAAAGACCTTCATCCAAGGCATCAGCACGACTGGAATGGGCGGCCGCTAGCGCGATTTCGAGTGCACGACTTGTGCAACGCACGAGTCGCGCACCTGGGGAGTGCACAACGCGTGCGCTTTTTCGCGCGCTTGGGGCCTCGCGCACAAACGGCGCACGACAAAATCGACTGATAAACGGAGTCTCGAAATCTCGACTGGCAGTTTGCAGCAGCCGGCACGGTTACTGCACCACAACCGTGCGGCGCCAGGGTTTGGGACCAGCGTCAAAACAGGCAGACGCGATTACCGAGGTGAGCGGTAATCGCCCCCACACGGTGGCTTCCGTTTCGACCAGGGAAATCGCGTTCACGCGGCTTCGTGGTTTGGATCCGAAGGTCTAAGGGCGGCGGCAAACAACCAGAGGGACACGAATGATCAAACGATTTCTATCCATCGCATCGATCGCTTCCATGTTCGCATTCTTGGGCTGCAGTCAGGAGATGGCCAACGAAACGGACATTGACAGCAATCAGAGTGCTCTGACGCTGAATGCCAATCAAACCGGCACGAACAACGGCTACTTCTATTCGTATTGGAAGGACGGAGGCACGTTCACGATGACGATGCCCGACGCACCGGCGCAATATCCAGGCAATTTCGGGATCAGTTGGCAAAGCGGCACCTATAACGGGCTGGCCGGGAAAGGCTGGAAACCGGGCACCTCTAGTCGAGTCATCAACTACAACGCAGGCAGTTGGAACCCGGGCAGCAGCAATGCCTACCTGACTCTGTACGGCTGGACCACTAGTCCCCTCGTCGAATACTACGTCGTCGACAGTTGGGGCAGCTGGCGCCCGCCTGGAGGAACGTCTGCCGGCACGGTCACGACCGATGGCGGCGTTTACGACCTGTACAAGGTGCAACGCATCAACGCGCCCTCAATCCAAGGCAATCAAACGTTTTGGCAATACTGGAGTGTGCGTCAGACCAAGCGCCCCACCGGGGTCAACTCGGCCATCACCTTCAGCAAGCACGTCAACGCTTGGGCAAGTAAGGGTTGGGCGCTCGGCGCACACGACGAACAAATCGTCACGACTGAGGTCTTCAATCCCGCCAGCAGCGGTTCGAGCAACATCACGGTCTGGTAAAGCCGGGCGCGTCGGTGCTCGAAAACGCTTCGTGACAGCGAGGGCGCTACGGTCCAGCTTCGCGTCTTGCTGCGTCGGGAACGATGCGGTCTTCGAGCTGCGCTGCTGGACCCCGATCGCCCACTCTCATCTTCAGTCGTGCCCAGCTTGCGTGGCTCCCGGAGCCAAGCCGAAATCACTCACTCCGTCGATGTGCTTGCCGGCGATGAAGCCTTCGACGACGGGGACGAGCTCTTTTTCGTACACTTCACCGGCCCAGAAGTAACGCAGCTTGCCGGTGCCATCGAACAAGAACGAGACCGGGATCATGCCGGGCCATTTCGGGTTCATGGCAAGTTTGAAGGCTTGCAGTGGTGGGGCGGCCGCGAACGCCGGCAGCTCGACGTGCAGCGATTCGAGCACCCCCTTGGCGGCGGCGTAGCCCTCGGGATCGTCGACCGAGACGAGCCAGATCGGCACGCCTTGGGCAGCAAACTTCGGCGCGACGCGCGCGAGCATCGGCAGCTCTTCGCGACAGGGATCGCACCAGCTGGCCCAAGCATTGACGACCACGCCCTTGTGGCCACTCCGACGGATCTTTTCGAGCAACGCCGGACCGTCGACGATGGGCAGGGCAGCAATCGGTTCTGCACTCGGCACCAAGTCGGCACGCGGCCCGAGTAGGACCGCGCTATCGGCGGGTGCACTCGAGCCGTGCCGATTCGGTTCGGAGCGCGAACACGCGAGCTTCGAAACGATAGCCAGTGGGAACACGAGCACCAGCAAGCACTGGGAGGGGTGACGAAAGGGAGACTTCACAGCCACAGAATATCAGGCACCGTCACTTCGGCATCTTCCATGATGCGGTCCATCGTTCGTTCGCTCAGGTTGAGCTCGGTTCGGCTCACTTCGAGATCGAAGTCGTCCACTGCGTCGCCGGCCATCAGCGCTCCCTGCGTATCCACCGGGCCGACGACGCTCGCTCCGAAGCGCTCACTCAAGCGATCGGCGATGTGGAGCGCAGCGGCGATTCGGGACGTCTCACCCGTATGCAAGTGGTGGTGGTGACCGACGAGCTCCTGCAGTTCAACTGGTAAGTTCCAAAGTTTGGTCACAACGCGCGACGCTTGCTCGTGCAACACGTCAATCTCTGCCCAGAGCTGGATCAGGGGCGGGCTCTCCTCCGCTTCGATGTTCGAGACCGCGAACAACAAGGCCGCAAAACCGATGTCGTGCAGCAAGCCGCACAGAAAAGCGTGCTCCTCATCGATCTTGGCGTGTTTGCAGACGATGCGCGCAATGTACGCGGTGACCGTGCTGTGGCGCCGGATCTGCTCGATGGTTTCGCCGTACTCAGCGAGGCGAAAAACTCCCTGATGGAGCGCTGTTTCGAACACGAGATCGCGCACCGTGCGCACCCCTAGCCGAACGACTGCTTCTTTGAGCGAACGAATGCGGCTTCGTCCGGCGTACAAAGGTGAACCGATCAGCCGCATCACGCCGCCCGCGAGCATTTCATCTTGCTCGAGTAAGCGCACAACGCGATCGATGGTCGCGTCACTGCGGTTCGACAGGCTCAAGAGCTCGAGCGCCACGCCGGGCAACGGCGGCGGGCGATATTCGGGATTCTCGAACGTTTCAATCAGCTGAGCCCCGAGCGTCGCAGTGATCAGCGACTCAGCCATGCTTGCCTCGTGTCATGTCACGGAACCTCGTACAGCTCGACTCCCTCCAGCGAGGGGGTCTTGGACCCATCCTTCAAGTATGCCGGATTGTCGAAGGCCACGCCGCCTGCCTTTGCGCGCAGTCCACACACCCAGGTGTGCTCTAACCCCTCGGATGTCGCGTTGCAGAAGGGCGCGCCGCGCCACTCGGCGCTCATTCGGTGCGGGCTCGGCAGCTTGATTTTTAGCTCGTATTTGGCTGGTTCGAGGGAAAAATAGAGCTTCTTGTTCTGCTCGATGGGCAACGCTTCGACCACGACCTTGCGTACGACGTCGACCTTGAAATCAGCCGACGCGGAGCCGGCGCGGGCGACCAGATTGGCGGTTCCCACCGACTTGGGCACCAGCTGACCATCCTTCGGGTAGGCGACACCCGAGTTCTTGGAGAAAAATGTCACATCGACATCGCTCAGCTCGGCTCCGGACTTGTCCAGCACGCGGACCTTTGGCTGAAATGGCCCGGCTGCAAATTCCACGCGCCCGACATTCGGCGCTTCGATGCGATCGACGATGCGGCATTTCAGCGCAACCGAGCGGCTGACACTCGCGATAGAGACCGTGACTTTTCCGTCGCCCGAGCGTTCGCACTTCAGCATCCCCGCTTTGCTCACGGAGCCGAGATCCGCGGGCTCGAGCGCGTAGTCGGCACCGTCAGTCACGATCTTGCGCACCCCCTGCGCGTTGGTGGCCTGCACGGAGACAGCCACCAAATCCTTGGACGCGATCACCGCGGGGACCTCCACGCGAAGCTCGCTGGGTGTTTCGCGCTGCTCACAGCCGAAGACGCTACCGACTAAAATGATGCTTACCCGCAATCGCTGCGTGTTGAGTGCGGCGCCCTGGTCCCAATGAAACGGCATGGCTCTGCCGAACCTTTACTATGCCGCCGCGCCAGCGCGCCAGCGCGGGGTTCAAGCGAGCAAGGCGAGCAGATCTTCGCGCGTGATCCCGGCTGCGTCGCCCGCGCCTTCGAGGGCTGCGTCGGCGAGTGCACGCTTCTTGGCCTGCAGCGCCAAAATGCCTTCTTCGACCGTATCTTTCGCGATCAGGCGATAGACCAAGACCGGACGATTCTGGCCGATGCGGTGCGCGCGGTCCGCCGCTTGATCTTCCGCCGCCGGGTTCCACCACGGGTCCATGAGAAACACGTGATCGGCGGCGGTCAGGTTGAGCCCCGTGCCGCCTGCCTTCAGTGACGTGAGCAACACGGGCGGGCCGTCTTCGGCTTGAAAGGCGTTGACGACTGCGGCGCGATCGCGCGTCCGACCGTCGAGACGCACGAAGCCCATGCCCGCGCGCGTCAAATGAGGCTCCACCAAATCCAAGAGCCCGGTCCACTGCGAGAAGACCAGCGCTTTGTGCCCTTCGGCCTGCACCTGCTCCAGGCTCTCGAGCAGCGCCTCGATCTTGCTCGAAGTCTCGGCTTGCTGCCCGGGGACCAGCGCCGGATGGCACGCCGCTTGGCGCAAACGCAAGAGCGCCTCGAGGGCTTGCAGCACGTTGCCGCCCTTTTGCAGTTTTTCGAGCAGATCACGCTGCGTCGCCGCGCGCACGGCGTTGTACAAATCACGCTCGCTCGCCTCGAGCTCGATCTCGAGCACCATGTCCGTACGCGGCGGTAGCTCGGGAGCCACTTCACGCTTCAAGCGGCGCAAAATGAAGGGTTTGGTCTTCTCGCGCAGTTCCGCGAGCTTCTTCTTGTTGCCCTGCTCGATCGGCAGGCTGTACCGATCGCGGAACTGCGAGCGACCGGAGAGCAAGCCGCGGTGCGAGAAGTGGAACATGCTCCACAGCTCTTCCAAGCGATTTTCTAGCGGGGTTCCGCTCAGCGCGACCGGGAAATTCGCCTTCAACGAATACGCGGCGCGCGACACTTGGCTGTCCGGGTTCTTGATTGCTTGAGCTTCGTCGAGCACCACGGTGTCCCACGTCTCGGCCGCCAGTCGCTCAGCGTCGAGCCGCAAAATGGCGTACGTGGTGATCGTCAGCTCGGCGCGCTTGTCGAGCTCGCGGCGCGGACCCTGATAGATCGCGATTTTTAGCCCGGGGCGAAAACGACGCGCTTCCGCCTCCCAGTTGTGCAGCACGCTCTTGGGACAAACAATCAACGTACGCCCGTTCACCGAGCACAACGTCTGCAGCGTCTTACCGAGACCCATGTCGTCGGCCAACACCGCGCCGAGCCCCGCATCACGCAAGAAGCACAGCCAATCGACGCCCACCTTTTGATAGGAGCGGAGCGTCGCGGTCAGATCTTTCGGCAGTTCGACCGAGGGCAAACTTTCGAAGCCCTGAATCAGCGGCGCCAGTTTATCGAACGAAGGTGGACGCGGTTGATCGAGGTCGTCACACAGGGCCGACAGCGCCGGAATCGAAACGCGCGACACGCGCCCTTCGGCGTCGCGCGCGGCGAGCAGATCGGCCACGCGGTCACCGAACTTTTCGAGCCAATCACTGGGCAAGGGTGCCCAACCGCCGCCCTCGAGCGGCACCAGTGATAGGCCGTCCTGCCAGGCGCGCAGCACCGCTTCAGCGCTGGCCTTGCCACGACGCGGCTCAGCGCCCTTCGGCGCGTCGTCGTCCGCCGGCACCTCGAACTCGATGTTCAAAGTGTCGCCGTTGATGCGGATCTTGGCTTCGACCGCGGCCGTGCGCACCAACGTCGCGCCCGGATCGCCGCCCGATCGCCCCTGAAATTCGCGCAATTTCGCGGCAAACTTGTTGGCCTCCTGACCGTCGAAATCCACGCGCCGGCCCGGCACCAAGAACAGCTCGTCGCGCAAGCGACCAATCAAACGACGCTCAGCGACTTCATCACGCTCCGGCACGTCACCCTGGACGTGCACGAGACGGCCGGCGTCGATGCGCACGCAGATCGGGTCGCCGTACACGATCATCGGCACCACGCTGAGCGTGTGATCGGCGTGGCCCAGGTCGAAGAAGATGCGCGGTGGCATGCGAATCTTGCCGCGTCGAGGCATGCGCGTGGATTGCACCACGACTTTGATCTTCGACTCGATCTCCGGCATCACCTTGGTGGCCATCTCCCCCACTTCACTCTGCGGGAAACGACGACGAAGGGGCAGGCGCTCGAGTTTCAATCCAGTGAGATCGGTCAGGCCCAGCGGACGCAACGTGTTGCCGACGCGCCCGAGCCCGAGCTCTTCGACCGCTGAGAGCTCTGGGTTCTGCTCGACGGCGAGCACGATGTCCTCACCCTCGTCATACACTCGTCCGACGGGCAAGAGCGGCTCCGCAGAAACGGAGATCGGTTTGCCGTTGAACTCGACGGTCGCGCCGTTCAACGCCTCGAGCAAGCTCTGCCAAACGCCGGGGCGCACGACGCCACGCGAAGCCGCAGTCAAAATGCGATCGACGACCAGATCACCCGGCCCCGGAGAGAGCGGGTATTTACCTTGGACGGAAGCGAGCGTGCCATCGAGCTTGGTGCGCTGTTCGCCCACGACGATGAAGCGATCGAGCGTGAAGCCGGACATCGGCAAGCGACGAAATGCGTACACGAGCTGGGCGCCCGACTTCTTGGCATCCGGCAAGCGCTGGCCCGCCTGCGCGACCTTTTGCGCGGCGATGCAGGCCGCAACCACATGCACACACGGGTCGGCCGGCCCCGGGCAGTCACAGGTCCACTCCAAATCGCGAGTGAACAGCGAGACCGTCAGGTAGGAGGCGCGCGTAGGCACGCGAACGCGTAGGTCCAGCCGCCCTTCGGCCTCCTTTTCCAGCGAGACCGAATCCTCGCGGGCCAGCTTGACGGCTTGTGCCCAGGTGCCGGGCAACGCTTGCTTCTTCAGCGTGTCGAGAAGATCTTTCAAGGACCGACGAAGATACTACCGGGCGCCAGAGAGGCAAGGCCTTCGCTTCGTCCTTCATGCCGTTTTCTCTCTGCCGTTTTATCTCTGCCATTTTTCTTCCCTCCGCTTCCTCCCTCTTGCCAGAGCTCCCGTGCGCGGGTGCCCGCCAACCATGTGGGTGAGCGCGTTCAGCCCTTCGCAATGTGCGGACACGTTTCGCACTGGGACGGTTTTTGCCGGCGCGGGTACGACAAAGGAAGCGCACTGTGGCCCGCGCGCGGGATCCAGGTTAGACGCCGAGGCCAATCAAGCGAGGCGTATTTTGAGCTTATTGGTCGCGATTTTGCTGGGCATCGTCGAAGGCTTGACTGAGTACCTGCCGGTCTCGTCAACCGGGCATTTGATTTTGGTCAGCCAGTTCTTGGGCGAGACGAGCGAGGGCGCAAAAGCGTTCGACATCGTAATCCAACTAGGAGCGATCCTGGCGGTGGTGGTGCACTATCACCGTTTGCTCGGCGCACGCTTGGCTGGGCTCTTGCGTCGTGAAGTTGCGTCGGTACGCTTGGCCACTTCTCTCGTGGTTGCGTTTTTGCCAGCGGCCGCGGTCGGCTTTTTGTTGCACAAGACGATCAAAGCGCACCTGTTCGGCCCGTTGCCCGTCGCGTTCGCGTTGTTCGCGGGCGGTGTGTTGATGATCGTGGTCGAACGAGTGCGCGCGAAGCGTCAAGTGCACGGCTTGGTCGGCCTCGAACATGTCACGCCGGGTCGCGCGCTGATCATCGGGCTCGGACAATGCTTTTCGCTCTGGCCGGGCTCATCGCGCTCGATGTGCACCATCGTCGCTGGCCAAGCGACGGGCCTTTCGACGGGCACCGCGGCGGAGTTTTCCTTCTTGCTCGCACTGCCCACGCTCGGCGCCGCGACCGTTTACGAAGGCCTCAAAGCGCGCCACGAGCTCGCTTCCTCCGTGGGCGGCGCGCAGCTCTGGGCTGGCATGTTGGTGTCCTTCTTCGTCGCTTGGGGCGTGATCGCGGTGTTTATCCGCTACCTGCAACGGCGCGGCCTGGAACCCTTCGGTTATTACCGCATTGCTCTTTCCGCACTCGTGCTGTGGCTCGCGCTCAAGGGTTAAGCGCGTTTTCTTTTTTGTTGATGGTCAAGCAACACGTCCCAACCGTCACAGCCTTCGGCGTCGCGAACGTGTGAGAGCTTCGAGCGCGAAAGGATGCGCGAGCGGCGTTTCCTAGAGGTCATCCGCGCACGCAAGACAGCCGTGCGGATAGCCTCAAGCCATTGGTGCGGACAAGGCGCAGTTTCAGACGAGATCTCGGCATCGAACGCGGTGGCTGCTGTCGTCAGGAAGCCCTACTTCATCGGCAACAGCGCGGGCTGTGAGGTGCGTTGCGGGATCGCGATCGCCAAACTCTTGAATCGATCGCGCGAATCATTGGCCGCACAGACCCTAGCGATAGAAGTTCTGCACGATCCAGAGCTTGCCGTCAGCGGCGGTGGCGAAGCCGCAGGCGACGCCGCTGTAGCCCGGCGCGGTCATGTTGATGTAGTGGCCATGGCCGGCAAAGGGGCCTGGGCCTTCGGCGAACATCTGGGCCAAGCATTTGTCGACCACTTGCTCGATCGGCCCGGGCCAGCCAGGACATTCGTTTTGTGCGCCTTCTTGGCAACGACCGAAAGCGCCGTGCGCGCTGCCGCTCGCGCCGTCACTCTGGGCCGCGCCATCAGCGCACGCTTCGCGATCCGCGCGGCGCGCGACGGGCGCCACAGATACGCTCGCTCGATACTCGTTCGTGCGTTGCACGCAACGCGCACGCAGCGCGTCGAACGGATCGCCGCTGTTGGATTGAGGGACGGCAACCGGCACTGGCGCAGGCACTGACGCGGGATTCGACGCAGGCGCTGCTTGAGCCGCGGGGAAACACGCATAGCCGAGCCAGCTCGGCAGACACTGCGCCCCCGGCTTGCACTCGGCGCTGCTGCGACAGCCACCGCAGCGCCCGCTGGTACAATGCGCGAACGCGCACTGTAAATCTTGTTCGCTGGCGCACGGCAAACCGACCGCGGCTGCGCCGGGCACCGGCGTTGGTGCGGGCGCCGGCGCGGTCGACGTCGTGCTCGAGTACTGGGTGACGGTTTGCGGATAGCTCGCAGGCGTCTCCTTCTTGCACGCGCTGAGCGCAGCTGCGAGCAGGAGCGAAAGCAGCAATCGAGCCGATTTACCCACTGATTTGCAGGCCTATTGCGGCGTGTTCCAACCGCCCACGTCAGCCACCAAACGGTCGGCTTGCGGCGGGCCCCAACTGCCCGGCTCATACTCGAACATGGGGCTTGGACCATGGATCACGGGATCGACGATCGCCCACGCGGCTTCGACCACGTCTTGGCGCGCGAACAGCGTCGCGTCACCGGCCATCGCATCACCGAGCAAACGCTCATACGGCCCAAGACGACCATCACAGCCCTGCTCGTGCGCTTCCACGACCGAGAGCTCGAGCGGGCGACCGCGCATGCCTTCGCCCGGGCGCTTGGCGCGCGCACCGAGCGCGATCGCGACCTCTGGATTCAGGCGAAATCGCACGTAGTTGCCCATCGACGGCGCGGGCTCCTTGAACACCACTTGCGGCGGGTTGTTGAACTCGATGGTCACCTCGGTGACCGTCTTTGCCAATGACTTACCGGCGCGCACGTAGAACGGCACGCCTTCCCAGCGCCAAGAATCCACGTACAGCCGCAGCGCCGCGTAGGTTGCCATGTACGAATCACTATTCACACCCGGCTCGTCGCGATAGCCCCGGAATTGCCCGCGCACCATGTTCTCGGGACTCATCGGCCGAATCGTGCGCAGGACCTTGGCCTGCTCGTCACGCACTGCCTCTGGGTAGGTGCTGGAGGGAGCCTCCATCGCCAAGTAGCTGACGATTTGCAGTAGGTGATTTTGGATCACGTCGCGAATGACGCCGGTCTCGTCGTAGAATTTGCCGCGACCTTTGACGCCAAAGTCTTCGGCCATCGTGATCTGCACGTTCTCGACGTAGCGGCGGTTCCAGATCGGATCCAAGAATGCGTTCGCGAAGCGGAAGTAGAGGATATTTTGCACCGCTTCCTTGCCCAGGAAGTGGTCGATGCGAAAGATGGCATCTTCGGGGAAGACCTCGTGCAGCGTGGCGTTCAGCGCTCTGGCAGAGGCGAGATCGCGACCGAAAGGCTTTTCCAAAACGACGCGCGCCGGAGCGGTGCAACCCGCGCGCTGCAGTTGCTGCACCACCGTCGCGAACATCGACGGCGGAATGGCCAGGTAGTGCGTCGGCAACTGCGCGCCGCCGAGCGCTGCCTTCAGCTGCGCGAAGGTGTTCGGATCTGCGTAGTCACCGTCGACGTAACGCAGCTGCTTGGCGAGAATCGCGAACGCTTCCGGATCGAGGCCACCGTATTCCGTGCAGCTCGCTTTGGCGCGCTCGATCAACTGCTCGAGCGTGAAGTTCGATTTGGCGACGCCAACGATCGGAAAGGTCAGGGCGCCGCGCTTGGCCATGCGCTGGAGGGCGGGGAAGATCTTCTTGTAGGCGAGGTCGCCGGTCGCCCCGAAAAAGGACAGCGCGTCGGATCGCGGTTTGGTGTCGCTCATAGACCGAAAGGCTAGTCGAAAACCGCTACGAGCCAGTGGCGGGTGGGGGGAGCTCGGAGGCAAATCCCATTTGACATTAAATACATAGACTTACAGGAGACACTGTTCTTGCGTTCAGTGTCCTGCTACAGGCCTAGGGAGAGGAATCGCCATGGCCCCCAACACCCGACCCGTCTTGAAAAGCATCGAAAACAGTGCGGCTCGTCCCTTCCAAGCGCTGGATCACTTCGTAACCTCCGGCGGCATGCGCGTGAGCTACTACGCGCTCGCGCTCGACCAAGTGCCGGTGGATTTCTTTGCAGATCCCGACGGCAGGTGGAGTTACGAACTCTTATCGCGCGCGGCGGGCTTCGCCTCACACAGCGGCGTTGCGATTGGCGCGCTGACCGCGGAGTTCAATGGTCACCCGGAAGGCGCAGCGGTGGTGACGCTCAACGCGCTGACGCGCCCCTACGTCGCGATTATCGAGTGCCCGATTGCCTACGAGTACGTGGAGCCGTCCGAGGGCTCGGCCAGCTCAGCGGCTTGACCCGTACACGACGACCGCAAAAGCTCAGCCGCCGCCTTGAATCAGGCGGAATTGCGCGCGAGCACCGAGCACCGCTTGAATCCGCAGGCTCGCCTGCGCGTCACGCATGAAACTGCCCGGGAAGCGCAAGCGCTGCTCCATCTCACATACGCACTCGGCGAATTCGAAATCGGCCACTTCTAGCGCGCGTTCGCGGGCGACAGACAGCTCTGCTGCAAGCCATGCTTGAACCAGCTCGAGCGCCGGAGCAGGCAGCTCGCTGAGGCGTTTCCGCGCCGGTTCTGCAGCAATTTCCAGCTCAATCAGGCGCTCTGGGGCGAGCAGATGATCGGGGTCGCGGTCGGGATCTCGCAAATCACTCACCTTTTCAGTGTGCCTCAAGTTACCAAGGATGGAAATAGCCGAGTTGGGTTTTGTGCCATGCTTCCGACGCCTCAATGACTTCTGCGGATCACTCGGCTTCGGTGCCTTCCTCTTCCCTCTCTGCCCTCCCCAAGGCGTTGCTCGTCGGCGTGCGTCTGCCCGGTGTATCCGAAGCCGAATTTAGCTCGAGCCTCGACGAGCTCGAGCGTTTGGTGAAGACCCTGGGCTACCGCGTGGTCACGCGCGTGACTCAGGCGCGCGCCACGCTCGCCCCCGCGTCAGTCCTTGGTGAGGGCAAATTGCTCGAGCTCGCCGCGCTCACCGGCGGCTCTGGCTACGCCGGTGTGGAAGTCGACCGAGTGAAGGACAAAGCGCGTCTGCGCCGCGAGGCGATCGAGGCTGGAACCAGCGAGTCGTCTGATGACGAAGAGGCCGACGAAGCTGACGATGAAGAAGTGGAGAAACTTACGCCTGCAGATACCGAGGATCTGCAGCTCATCGCCGTGGACCACGAGATCAGCCCGAGCCAGCTGCGCAACTTGGAGCGCGCCACGGGGATCTCGGTTTTGGATCGCACCGGCGTCATCATCGAGATCTTTCATCGCCACGCGCACAGCCGCGAGGCGCGGATGCAGGTCGAAATCGCGCGCTTGCGCTACGAATCACCGCGCGTGCGTGAGTCACCGCGCGGCAGAGAGCGCCAAGCCGGTCGCGGCGCCGGTGAAGCGGGACTCGAGCTGGATCGCCGTCGCATTCGCGATCGCATCGCGGAGCTCAAAGAGCAGTTGGAGGCGCTGCAAAAGGAATACAGCGTGCGCCGCGCACAGCGGCGCGAGGCGCGTCGCGTCGCGCTGGTCGGCTACACGAACGCAGGCAAATCCTCGCTGATGCGCGCGTTGACGGGCAGCGACGTGTACGTCGAAAACAAGCTGTTCGCGACGCTCGACACGACCGTGCGCGCGCTCACACCCGAGGTCGAACCGCGCATCTTGATCAGCGACACGGTGGGCTTCATCAAAAAGCTGCCGCACGATTTGGTGGCGAGCTTCAAGTCCACTTTGGACGAAGCAAGCGAGGCTTCCTTGCTCTTGCACGTGGTGGATGCCTCCGATCCGAGTTGGCCCGGACAGCTCACCGTGACCCGCGAAGTATTGAGCGAAATCGGCGCGAACACGGTGCCGAGTCAGCTGATCATGAACAAGGTCGACTGCTTGACGGAAGCAGCGTTAATCAACCTTCGGAGCGAACATTCGGAGGCTTGGTTCCTCTCCGCCAAACGTCCGGACGACGTTTCAGAGCTCCGGCAGAAGCTCATCGCATTCTTCGAGTCGAGCTATGTCCACGCCGAGGTGCTCGTGCCGTTCAGCGAGCAACGCTTGCTCGCCGAAATGCACGCCACCATGAGTGTCCTCGGAACACGCTACGAGGAAGAGGGCGTGTTCGTCGACGTCCGCGCCGAGGCGACGGCACTCGAGCGGCTCGGTGCACGCCTGCCGGAGGGCGCCGTCCGTCGGTTGGAACACGGCTGAGCCGCCGGAGTCCGCACGCGGCCCTAGAGCGACGCCGAACCGTCGACGGAAAACTGGCGTATCGGGCAGCCGTGCGAACCGGTACGCTCAGCGTATTGCTGATGGTAATCTTCAGCGCGGTAGAACGGCTGAAGCGGCGTGATTTGCGTCACGATCTTATCGGACTGCTTTTTCTGAGCGCGTTGCAGCGCCGCGCGCGCCGCTTGTTCCTGTGCGGGAGACTGCGTGAAAATCGCGCTGCGATACTGATCACCGAAGTCCGGCCCCTGGCGATTTAGGGTCGTCGGATCGTGGATCTCGAAAAAGATGTCGAGCAAGCGACTGTAGCTCACGCGCCTGGGGTCGAACTCGACCAGCACCGTTTCAGCGTGACCCGTGTCGTGCTCGCAGACGCGTGCGTAAGTCGGGTCAGAGGTGTGACCCCCTGTGTAGCCCACCGCTGTCGCGGTGACACCCGGCACGTGACGAAACGCATCCTCGACGCCCCAGAAGCAACCCGCGGCGAAGGCGGACAATTCGTGACCGGCCTCGGCGCTGAGCGGCGTGCCGCGTCCGACGTGCCCCGGATTGGTGCCCACAGGCATCAAGGTGGGCAAAGCGTTGGACGGCGCTACGGCAGCGCGGCTGGCAGTGTGTTCGCTGGTCGCGCTCTCATGGCAGCCCGCCAAAGTCAGGAGCAGCATTGCAACCGTTTCGATGTGTCGCATGGACCAAAGTACGGTGCTCCTCGAGAACGGTTTCAAACGACGCCAAAGGCTTGACGCGCGTCAACGTGGTGGCGCTCGCGGCAAGTTCGAATTGGCACCTAAAGCCAGGAAATTCGCGAAGTTCCTACGAGACGTTCGAAGCACGCCGGCGCGCCATGCTGGCCTGAACCTTGCTCGATGCGGGCGTGGCCAATCTCCTCCCCCAGGCGACCGAAATCCCTCTTTGTCCCGTGTGCGGCGTGAGTTCGAGCGGCATCGAGGTCGGAACGCGCGGACGCTTCGACATGAGCGTGCGCAACATTGCCTGCGACCATTGCGCGCTAGTTTATCAATCTCCACGCCCCACTCAAAGAGCCATGGCCGAGTACTACGAAAGCGAGTACCGCGACCATTACAGCGACATTGCCTACGGCGCGCCGGGCGGAGGCTTTGCAGTCCCAGGCGATGCTCAGTTCGAGGCCGCCAAGGACTCCTGGCATCAGTCCCAAGCCAACAACGCACGCGCTCTCGGCGAGAGTAAAGCAGGCGACCGAGTCTTGGAGATCGGCTGCCGTCACGGCCGCACCTTATCGCTCATGCGCGAAGCGATTGGGATCGAGGCGCACGGCATCGAACCCGGCTTGGGCGAGGCCAAGAAGGCGCAAGAAGCCGGGATTTCTTGTTTCGCCGGCACGATCGAGGCGTACGACCCCGGCGAACTGCGCTTCGACCAAATTCAGAGTTTTCACGTCCTCGAGCATTTGCATGATCCGCTTTCAGCCCTAATCCGCATGCGCAACTGGCTAAAGCCCGGCGGGCGAATGGTGATTGAGGTACCCAACGTGTATCAACCCTACGGGTTGCTCGAAGAGAACTTCTTCCAGAACGCCCACCTGACCAACTTCAGCGCCTCGACGCTGCGCGTGTTGCTCGCGCGCGCCGGCTACGACGTGCTTCGCACGGTCGACCAAGGCGTGCTATTCGCGGTTGCGGTGCCGGACGAGCAAGCCGGCAAACTCCCGCTCCCTTTTCTGCCGGATATGTTGCCCAACGCCGATGAATCAGCGATTTGGGTGGCCGATCGATTGAAGACCTATGAAATCTTGGAGCGGCTCCGCGTGCTGTTGCTGGCAACTGGGCCGACCATGGAGCTCTTGAACGCGCTGGCAGGGACGCTCAAGCGCCCGGGCTTCATTCCGCACACGGTTCGCACGGTCACTGAAATGGCCGAGTACTTCGTGGCGCAAGACGCGCCGCGGGCGGCGATGTTCGTTGCCGTGGCCGCGTCAGTGGGACCCTACCCCACCGAAATTTGCAGCCGTTTTCAAGCCTTGGCCTTGCGGCTCCAATCGATCGCCGCCTGAGGTTACTGGCTCGACGGACGGAACAGGCGATGCCGCGGGCAAAGCCATGACGGGCGCCGCAGCTGCGACGCGCTCGGGGGCTCCGGCATCCAAGCGGTGCCCAGTGATCAACCGCGAACCGCGTTGATACGTGAAATACGACCAGGCCCAATCGAAGAGCACCACGATTTTGCTACGAAAATCGATCAGGTAAAAGATGTGCACGGTCAGCCACGCGAGCCACGCGATGAAGCCGCTGAGCTTGAGGCTACCCACGGCCGCAACCGCGCGACGGCGTCCAATCGTGGCCATCGAGCCCTTGTCGACGTAGCGAAACGTGCCGCGCGGGCGCTTCTCGATCGTAGACTCGATGGCTCGCGCAACGAAGCGTCCCTGTTGCATGGCGACCGGACTGACGCCGGGTAGTGGCTGCTCAGCGCCTTCAGGCGTGTAGCTCGCGGCATCACCGATCACGAACACCTCCGGGTGACCGGGCACCGAGCAATCGGGCTCGACTTGCACGCGGCCCGCGCGATCCACCGGCAAACCCAAGCGCTCACACAACGGCGAGGCGCGCACACCCGCTGCCCAGAGCACGGTCGAAGCTTCGACGCGCGTCGGACCAATCGCTACGCCGTGCTCGTCGATCGCCGTCACGCGCGCGTTCGTGAGTACCTCAACGCCCATTTCGTGCAGGCTCTGGGTGGCTCGTTCCGAGAGCTCTGGGTCGAACGCAGCAAGCACTCGCGCGCCACCTTCCACCAGTACCACGCGTGTCGCGTCCGGTTTGATGGCGCGAAAATCACGCGCCAGGACGAACGTCGCCAGCTCTGCGATCGCGCCCGCCAATTCAACGCCCGTCGGGCCACCGCCGATCACCACGAACGTGAGATGGCGGCGTTGTTCGACGGGGTCTGCTTCACGCTCTGCGGCTTCGAAAGCCAGCAGCACGCGGCGACGGATCTCGACCGCGTCATCCAAGTCCTTCAGGCCCGGGGCGACGTGAGGCCAATCATGATGACCGAAGTATGAGTTCACGGCGCCGGGCGCGAGCAACAAGTAGTCATACTCGAGCGCGCCCGATTCACGGGTGAACACGCAGCGAGCGTCGAGATCGACTTGCGTGACCTCGGCCAGCAGCACGCGCGCGTTCTCGATGTGCCGCAGCACGCTGCGGATGGGTGAGGCGATTTCATTCGGCGCCAGGCCGGCCATTGCTACCTGGTAGAGCAACGGCTGAAACAGATAGTGATTCGAGCGATCGACCAGCGTGACGTGAACGGGCGCGTTGGCCAACGCTTTGACCGCGGCAATCCCGCCGAAGCCGCCACCAACCACGACTACACGTTTGCGTAGCTTGGACGTTTGCACCAACTCAATTTAGTGCCGAAACGCAGCGCCGCAATGGTTTGTCTGACGCCGATCGTGGCTATTTTCCGCGCCGCTGACAGCGGACTTCCACTCGGCACCTTCGGGAGTGTAGGACCGAGCTAGCCACGAGATGCCGCGTTCGCTGCTCAACCTGAGTCCCCATCTACGCCCCGTCTTTTTCTGCGCGTATTTAGCTACGCAGCTCGTGCTCGTGGTCCGCGCGCAGAAGAGCCCCGATTTGGTCTTCGGCTTCCAGATGTTCAACGCCTCATCGGAGCTCAAAATCTCACTGTTCCGAAAAGTGCGTCGCCGCGACCGATCGAAGGTCGTGGCCGTTCGCGACGGCGCTTGGGAGCTCAAAGATCACTCCGGCGAGCGGCACACCTATCGTTGGCAGGATCGCCTTCCTCGCAACCAGCTGGCGACGCTCGATCGATTCATGCATGCGAGCTATGGGCTCGACGCACAACTGTTCCGACTACAAGCCGCGCTCGCTGACTTCGTTCGCCATTTGCCCGGAGATGAAGAGACCGAAGCCGTGATCGCCGAGGTCGACACACGGATAAACGGCGGTGAGCTGGGGCACGTTCGCTTGCAGGCCGACCGCCCATGACCGCCCTAGGTGACGCCTTCAAGCGCCTCTTCAATGAAGAGCGCGATGCGCTGGTTCTCGGCGTGCTGCGTCTCGCGCTCAGCGCCCTGCTTTTCTTCAACGGGCTACGTCTGGTCCTCGAATTCGAGCACACGGGCTACTTCGCGGACTACTTTCACATGGCGCTGATCCCGGAAGCTTGGGTCATCGGCAGCGCGACGTACGCCCTCCTGCTGGGTGTTCAAGCGTTCGCCGCGGTCCTCGCGTTCTTGGGCTTCTGGCCGCGCGAAGCGTTGCTCACCGCGTCGACCCTGGGTTTGTATTTTCTGCTCTGTGATCGGCTGCAGTATCACAACAACCGGTATGCGTTGCTGCTGCTGGGATTCTTGCTCGCATTCACACCCTGCGATCGCTCGCTCTTGCTCGTGAAGGCCCGAAAGCACACGCTGCCACTCGAACAGCGCATCGCCCCCACGTTCGCACGCCGGCTGTTCCAACTGCAGGTATCGCTCGTGTACCTCGGCTCAACTGTCGGTAAGCTGTTCGACGGCGATTGGCGCAGCGGACAGGTGCTATCGCTGCGCTTTGCTCGTACGTCGGAGGTAGCTGCGGCGCATGGCATAACCCTACCCACATGGGTCAATGAGCTACTGAGCTCCGCGTGGTTCGCCAGCCTGACGGCGAAAGCGGCTATCGGAAGTGAGCTTTTCATCGCGCTCGGCATCTGGTTCCCGCGCGTCCGTCGATTGGCATTGTGGCTCGGCGTGGTGTTTCACATCTCGATCGAACTCAGCGCGAAGGTCGAGTTGTTCAGCTGGCTGATGGTCGCATCTTACTTGGCGTTCGTCGTGCCAGAAGCGCGCGAGCGCCGCTTCGAATATGTCAGCGGCAATCGGCGAGCGGAGTGGTTCGCGCGCTTCGTCGCGCTTTCGGATTGGTGTGCGCGCTTCGAGCGCAGCGCGCTCTCGCCCACGGCAACAGGGCCCACCTTTTACGTGACCGATCGCGAAGGACGCCGTGCTTTTGGCGCGCGCGGTCTGGCACAGCTGGCCGAAGCCATTCCGTTGCTTTTCCCGCTGTGGTTGCCGCTTTGGTTGTATGCGAGGGCTCGCGCGCCGCGCTCGACGACGGCGGCTAACTCCGCCTGATCCCCGAATCGCGCATCTGTTGTTCGAGCGCTCGGAAGCGATGAGCCAGCGCCCGCACCAAAGCGCCGGTCCAACCGTCGAAGCCGAGACCAGCCGTCATCGTCGCCTGGTCCAGCACGAGCACCGTCACTTGGTCGATCGCCTGAACGCTTGCAGCACGCGGTTCGGCCAGCAACAGCGCCATCTCGCCGAACACGTCACCCGTAGTCATCGTGCCCAAGGTTTCTTGCTGGCCGTCGCGGTTGCGCTGCGCGCGGCAGGTGCCGCTGACGATCATGTACGCTTCCTCACCCACTTCACCCTCGTGGATGATCATTGCGCCCGGCGCGAAACTCTTGCGCGGCAAATGCAAGCCGCCTTGCAGGAACGCGCGCACGTCGTTCTGCAGCTCGACGACCGTCTGATAGCGCTCGTCCGGTTTCACCGCCACAGCCTTGGCAACGATGTTGCGAATCCGCTTGGAGACGCCAATCCCGATCGTCGCCTCGTCAATCGGCACGACCTTGCCCTCGACGGCGCGAGCCAGCACGTAGTCTGCGTTCATCGACGCGCCATACGGCATCTTGCCGCTGACGATCTCGTACAGAATCGCTCCCAGGCCGAAAATGTCGCTGCGCTCGTCCATCTCCTCCGGATTCCCGCGCGCTTGTTCGGGCGCCATGAACGTCGGGGTGCCGACCGCGCCGGGCGCCTCCATTTGCGCGCGCGAGCCGGAAGCGGGTCGAGTCTTGGTCAGCCGCGCCAGCCCCCAATCCATCAAGTAGACCTGGCCGAAGCCGGCAACCATGATGTTTTCAGGCTTCAGATCCCGATGAATGACCCCGCGGTGATGCGCGTAGACAACAGCGTCGCAAACCTTGAGAAAGATCTCGAGCCCTTCTTGCAAGCGCTCGGTCGAGCCCACCGCGTGCGATGGGTCGCGAAGCCATGTATCGAAGTTGATGCCTTGCACCAGCTTCATCGTGAAGTAGGGCACGCCTTCTTCGGACACCGCGAGCTCGTGAACCGGGACGATGTTCGGGTGTTCGAGCTGACCCGTCATCTGCGCTTCGGCGATGAAGCCGTCTTTATACATCGGGACTTTGGCAAGCTCGCGATCCAAGCGCTTGAGCGCGACGTGCCGCAGCAGATTGCGATCGGTGGCCGGATGAATCCGACCCATGCCGCCGCGCCCGAGCTCGGGAAAGATGCGCAAATGGGGCGGCGTTGGGATCCCCTCTGCAGCGATCTCCGCAGCGCTAACCCGGTTGTCGGCTCGCACGGGGATAGTTTCGATCACCTGCACTGGCTGAGCGGGGGCCTCAGCAACGTCTCGATTGCTCTTCACGCGGCGCTCCTCGAAGCTGGACTGATTCCAGCGTCGACCACCGTAACACCCCGCTCGAGGGGTGGCGAGAGTGGCCAGCTAGCGCAAATAACCGAACGAATTTCAATATTTTCGACCGCGAGTGGACGCCGACACAGAGGCGAAACAGTGGCGCGGAGATGCTCCCATCGATGCCCCAGAGCGAGCGCGAATTCAGTCTCGATTTTCATTCCCTGCGCGGGCGCTACGCGAAAGGTACGCTCACTCCCACCGGGTTGGTCGAGCGGCTCGCGGACTCGTGGCAAGCGAGCCTCACTAAGCACGTCTGGATCCACCTGGAATCCAAAGCGAACTTGCTCGCGGCCGCCAGCGTTCTCGAGCGCCGCAAGGCGGCGGGTGAAGCTCTGCCGCTGTACGGCTTGCCCTTCGCCGTGAAGGACAACATCGACGTTGCCGGGATGCCGACGACCGCCGCGTGTCCCGGCTTTGCGTATGTGCCGAGCGCCCACGCCTTCGTGGTCGAACGGCTGATCGCGGCAGGCGCGCTGGTGATCGGCAAAGCCAACCTCGACCAGTTGGCAACCGGTTTGGTCGGCGTGCGATCGCCTTATGGCATCGCCGAGAATCCGTTCGACGCCGAGCGCATCCCGGGTGGCTCGAGTTCTGGTTCCGCGGTCGCCGTGTCATCCGGCTTGGTCAGCTTCGCGCTCGGAACGGATACGGCTGGCTCGGGCCGCATTCCCGCGTCGTTCAACAATTTGGTCGGTCTCAAGCCAACTCGCGGCCTGCTCAGCACGAGCGGTGTAGTACCGGCGTGTCGCAGCCTCGATTGCGTCTCGGTCTTCGCCCTCACGGTCCACGACGCAGGGCAAGTCGCAGAAATCGCCGCTGGAGCGGACAAGAACGACGCCTATTCACGTCCAGACGCCGAGCGCGTACGCTTTCTTCCCGGCGATGCGCCGGCATCCTTCCGGTTCGGCATCCCGAGCGCGCCGTATCTCAACGAGCTCGATTTCGGTGGCACGCGCGCTGATTTCGAGCGCGCCGTTGCGCGCCTGAAACGACTGGGCGGCGTCCCGGTGGAGATCGATTTCGAACCATTCCACGCGACCGGACAGATGCTCTACGAAGGCGCGTTCGTGGCCGAGCGCGCGGCATCGGTGAAGAGCATTTTGAGCAAGAAGCCGGAAGGCGTGTTGCCGGTGATCACGAAGGTGCTCAGCCGCGCCGAGGGCTTCACTGCGACGGACGCATTCCTCGGCTTGCAGACGCTCGCGGAGCACGCTCGGCGCACACGCGCGGCTTGGCCGAACATCGATCTGTTCATCGTGCCGACGACGCCGTTCTTCCCCAAAGTGAGCGAAGTAGAAGCCGATCCGATCGGACTCAACTCACGCCTCGGCGCGCTGATGAACTTTGCCAACCTGCTCGATCTGTCCGCGCTCGCCGTGCCCTCGGACTTGCGCGCCGACGGCTTGCCCTTCGGCATCACGCTCTTCGGCAAGCGCGATGCTGACGGCTATTTGGCTGCGATTGGCCACGCTTTCCAGCGCGACGTGGCGGGCACCCTCGGCAAAACCGGTACGCCGTTGCCACCCGCGCCAGAGGCGCGCACCCCGCGCCCTGGCAATCTGCTGTTGTCGGTCGTCGGCGCACACTTGAGCGGTCAACCTCTCAATAAGCAATTGACCGAGCTCTCATCCACGCTCGTGCGCGCCTGCAAGACGGCCGCGGAGTATCGGCTTTACGCGCTACCCAACACCGTGCCGCCCAAGCCCGGTCTGGTCCGTGTCAGCTCAGGCGGCAGCGCGATCGAAGTCGAAGTTTGGGAGCTCACCGCAGAAGCCTTCGGGCAATTCATGAAGGGCGTCCCAGCGCCGATGACGATCGGCACCTGCGTCTTGGAAGACGGCAGCAAAGTGCACGGTTTCGCTTGCGAGCCCATTGCCCTCGAAGGTGCCACGGACATCACCGAATTCGGCGGCTGGCGCGCGTATCTGCGAAGTCAGTAGTCTCGGCGCGCCGGGAACGAGGCGCGCTCCGAGGTGCGTGGCTGGATCGGGATCGCCCCTCTCAAAAAAGAAACCGCCCCAAGCATCGGCTCAGGGCGGTTCTTTTTTTAGGGTGCGCTTGCGAGGCAGAGCTACGCGAATCGAGCGTCGCGCAGAATCACTTCGCCATGTCGAGCGCTTGTTCGATCCAGAATACGCCGGCCTTGGGACCGCCGTTGCACTCGCCGTCGGACTCACCCGGGCGCTTGAGCCAGAGGTAGCCGTCGATCAGTGGGTCGCTGGTTTCGGTGGTCGGGGGCTTGCCGATCTTGCGGCCAGGCGGGTTGCACCAGGCGTTGTCCGCGGCCGAGCCCGCGCCGTTGCGGCTGGTGTCGATGATGAAGTGCGAACCGCCCACCAGCGCGGAGATCTTCTTGCCGAAGGCCGTGTTCTCTTCGGTCGTGACGTAGTTGGAGACGTTGAGCGCGAAGCCATTCGCGTCCTCGATGCCCGCCGGCTTGAGGCGCTCGGCGAAGACATTGGCCGGCTCCCAGTGCGCGTGACCGCTGTCGATGTAGACGATCGCGTTCGGGTTCTTACGCAGCACCCAAACGGCGTCCTTGATCAGCGCGAGGCGCTCGGTCTGCTCGGCGTCCGAGAGGCAGTTGTCCTTCTTCAAGAGGCCGATCGCGTCGGGCTCGAGAATGAAGATGACCTTGTCGTTGTGAGTCGCGGCGGCAATGCGGCGGATCCAGTGCTTGTAGTGATCCGCGGTCTTGAGACCACCGGCAGATTCCTGACCGCAGTCGCGGTGCGGCAAGTTGTAGGCGATGAACGCGGCGGTTGCGCCCTCGGCCTTGGCCTGCTCGATGTTGTATTCGACGGTGCGGTAGATGTTGCTGTTCCACTCACCGAGCCAGAGCGCCTGCGGTTGCTTGGCGATCTTGTCGATGATGGCAGCCTTCTCCGGCTCTTTGGCGCGGATGCTATTGGCGCGCAGCATGGCGTTCGAGTTCGGATCGACCCACAGCTTCACGCCTTGCAGCGGATTGCCGGTCGCCTTCGGCGGCTGGGTGGCTGGCGTGATCGGGCCGTCATCACCCGGGTCGTCACTCTTGTGCTTGGGGCCGCTCGAGCCCGACGGATTGTTGGCAGCCGACGTGCCGCCCTCGGAGGGCGTGCAAGCAAAGAGCGACGCGGCAACCATCAGGCTCGACACAGCGAGCCCGAGGCGCTTCAGCGACGCACCTGGAACCGGTAACAGGTGGTGAGAAATCTTCATGGGCATGTCTATCTACGGATTGTGGTGAAGAAGGCAAGTGTTGGCATTTTCCAGCATAAATCCTGCGGCTCCATCGCGAAGTTAGGATCGCTGACCCAAAACCTGGAACCGGTTCTACACGGCCAGCAAGGCACCAATTGCCGCCGCGTGCGAGAAATCCGCGAATACGTAATGGGCGCCGCTGGCCTGCAAATCCGCGACCGAATAGCGCCCGGTAGCCACGCCAATGCACTCCGCGCCGATCGCCTGAGCCGCATGAACATCGCGCGGAGTGTCACCGATCACCACCACGCGACAACTCGCGAGCGGGACGCCGAGCTGCTCAGCGCCGCGTTCGGCGCCCAAGCGAATCACTTCCGGACGCGCCTCGGCATCACAGCCAAAACCGCCGAAACGAAAATGATGATGCACACCGACACGCTCGAGCTTGATGCGCGCGCCCTCACGCACGTTTCCCGTGCCCAGCCCAACCGCCATGTCCGCGCCTTGTGCCGCGGCGATCGCCTCTTGCATCCCCGGCAACAGTCGGAAGCTCGCGCCATCCGCGCGTGACACTTCATCCTCGAGCGCGAGCAGATACTCCGCGAGCCAAGCATCGATCGCTTCCTCCGTCGCCTCCACGCCAATCGCATCGAGACCCATGCGCGCGATCAAGCGATCGGTCATGCCGTCGAATCCGAACGAATCACACGCATCCGCGCGCCCGTACATCTTGAGGAACGCGCGGTTCACGGAGCGCCGTCCGGTGCCGCCGGTGACGATTAAGGTGCCATCGATATCGAAGAGTGCGACTGTGGGGGTGGGCATGACTGGGTGCCGGAGAATGCGTGGAAAACGCCGCGTGGGCCACTCTTCGTCGCAATTTTCCCGGAAAATCGGCAGCGCGCCCATCCCCAGAATCAGGTCATTTCTCATCCGGGCCGCGATCGGCGGAGCGTGGTATCGTTCGACTCCGTATGGAACTCCCGAACAGCGAAGTTAGGCAGGGTTTGGTGGCGGCGTATGCTGAAGCGGTGACGAGCCTCGACTTGATGTCGACGGAGCGCGCACTCGTGCTGCCGAACGGCGAGTTCTTTCCAGACGTATTCACGGGGGACGAAGCGAGCGTGCAACGCATGCTCGATCGTTTGCTGGAGCATGCAGGCCTCGCGGACATGGCGCTGGTTGCGCGCTTCTGGGGTGAGTCTGCCGGCGGTTGCGGTACGGGCGCGTGCGGGAGCTGTGGCCCGACTGACCCACAACCAGAATCTGAACCGGTGCAACGCTTGGTTGATGCGGGTGAGCATTGGCAGGTCAACGTACTGCCCAGTGAGGTCTCCTCTCCCGTGGCGCTGGGCTCCGGACTTTGCCAAGCCGTTGCGCTGGCCGTGCTGCGCGAAGCTGACATACCGCCACGAATGCCGCTGAATTTGGCTGTCGATGTGACGGCGATCGCCCTCGGATACGGCGTGCTTTTGCTCGAGGGCTCGCACATCTATCGAAAGTCCTGCGGCGGTCCGTCGATTGCGCGAACCACCGCGCTCGGCCCGACTGAGGTGGCGCTCGTGCTTGCGCTTTCCGCGACAGTGAATGAGCAAGGGCTGAGCAAAGTCGGCAAGCATTTGTCGGCGACTCAACAAGAAGCATTCGGCGAGGCGAAGGCTTGGGTCGACTCGAACCTCATCCTCATACAGTCCTTGCGTGCCGATCCGGCGCGAGTGGCCCGCGGCGAATTTCAGTTACGGGAGACGAGCTCGTGGCTCGGCCGATGGCTCGGCGGCAAGTTGCGCCGCGCACCGAGCGCGGAATCAGCGACGACGATCGAGGAGCTCGAAGCCGCGTTGACCGCCGGCAAACCGCAGCCGCGAGCGCTCAAGGCGCGTGATGCGAAGCTCGAGGAAGCCCGGCGTTTGGTCGACGAAGCGCTCAGCGAATAGAGGCCATTTCGCCGCGACTTTTGTCAGTCACCGGGGCGAATCTCGATTCCGCCTCCGGCATAAACGAGCATAAAGATCCGTGAGCGACGGGAGGGTTCCTGCGCGCAATGGCGTCCTTGTAGGTAAAAAATGCGTCCAAGTTAGGGGATCCAATTCGGGCGCTTTCGTATAAGAGTACTGCCCTCAGAGGTTTGTCTCTGGGTGCTTATTGCGGCGGCTACTTTGGTCCGGGGAACCTAACCCGAGGAGGATTGTATCGATGAACAGCAAGCGTTCGATGTGGAAGCTATTGGTAGGCGTTGCGTGCGTGGGCCTCTTTGTCACCAACTGTACGATCAAGAGCACGGACGACGACGACGCGAACGGCTGTACCCCCGGCAACAAGAAGGAATGCAGCGCGTGCAACGGCGTCACTGGTTCGCAGACCTGCGGAGATGACGGCACCTACGGCGAATGTGTCTGTCCGGGTTCGTCCAACGCGGGCGCGTCGAGTGGCGGCGCATCGAACTCGGCTGGTTCGTCGTCGTCCAATGCCGGGGCGACGTACACGGCTGGCTATGGCGGGTCGACGACGAGTGGTGGAGCTTCCCCGGGTGCAGCTGGTGAGCCTGGCGAGGGCGGCGCGGGTGGTGAGGGCGGCGCGGGCGTTGGGATCGATCCGACGGATTGTACCGGCTGCCTAAACCAATTGTGCGCACCGGAATGGGAACAATGCGTCCTCGAGGATGAAAAAAATCCGGACGTCAGCGGCAGCTACTGCCTGAGCTCGACACTCGATGGTTCAGGTCAAATGGAAGCCGTGCTCGGATGTATCGAAAAAGAGCGCATGAATGGCTTGGTCAAACGCGACGCCGTGCGCGCGTGCGGTTCGTCGTTGGGTCAAAGCGCTGATCCGAGTTTCTTCGAGTGGCCCCCAAGTGACATGACACCCGTCACCGCCCAAGTGCTGAACTGCATGGCTGACTCGCCTGACGAGGTGGACAATCCTGGGGCATGGGCAGATTCGACGAACATTCCGTCGAGCGGCTCACCAAAGCCCTGGCTCGATGGGACGTGCGCGAAACTCGCCTGTACGTCCGCTCAGAACTGAGACCAATCACACATGAACAAGACTCGATTACTCGCAGCCCTCACGCTGCTCGGCGCCTCGAGCATCGCATCCCTAACGCTCGCTCAGACGCTGACGCCGGCTCAGCAGGCCCGTCAGAAGCAAATGCAGGCAGCGCAAGCCGCAGCGCGCGCTCGAGCTGCGGCGGCTGCGGGCACAGCGACCACTGCACCGACGACAGCCGCTACCCCAACACCAACGAGTCCTCCAGCGCCAACGGCGACCGCGACCACGCCCCCCCAGCCAACGGCAACGACGACGGCCGCCCCAACCACCACCGCGAGCGCCGCTCCCCCGAAATCGACCGCAAGCGCCGCTGCGAGCGCGGCCCCCGCAACCAGCGGCAGCGCTGCACCCGCGGCTGCCGTGCACCCGGATACGACAGCGATCGCGCTCGACATCGAAGCTCTGCGCAAGAGTCGTCCCGAACGCCGCCACGCGGAGTTCCTGGACATGCAGTCTCGTTGGGGAAACGTGCTCACGGACCCGCGCGCCGCCGATGAGCTGAAGCTCCACGCGCAGCGTCTGGCCTATTTGCAGCGCATTCGCGCACTCGGTGAGAAAGATCCGACATTCACCAAAGGTGTGGATGCGTTGATCACCAAGGAAGAAACGCGCAGCTCCGACGCGCTCAATGCTCTGCGCAGCGGAGCACTCCCCACCGCTGCCCCCGCCGCCGGAGCCACCAAATGAATCTGCGCCCTTTCTATGCCCTGTTGCTCGTCAGCTCACTCATCGAACTCGGCGGCTGCAAGAATCTGCTGAAGAAAAAGGACACTGACGCCGCACCGTCCGCGTCTCCAGTCGCGGTGCCGTCCGCGGTGATTGCTCCGCTACCCACTGCACCCGAAGTGCCCACAACTCCTCCGCCAGTGGCGGTCGACGAGAAGGCCGTGCCGACCCCGCAAGACTTCGAAGACGAAGCCTTCGAGAAGGTCACGCCGGCCAACTTCAAAGCGCAGTTCGCGACTTTGAAGACCGCGATCTCGAAGTAACGAACGCGCAGAAGCCAAGGTCGTTGGGATCCGAACTCAGCGACCTTGAGCGATTCGTCAGCTGGTGTACCAAAAGATGCTTGCGGACACGTTGGTGCCCGCGCTGCCCTCCAGGTAGGTATAGCCGTCTGCGGTTGGAGCGAACGCTCCGGTTGCTCCGCAAGTCGAGGCCATGCCGTTCACTTTGAGCGTGCGACCTTGGAAGTTCGAGCAGTCGACATGGTTGAAGGTCGACTTCGTGCGGAAACACTTAGCTTCTAAGGTATTGAAGTTACCGGTGTTTCCCGTGGGGCCGCCGACGATGTCGGTGGGGTTATCGCACAGCCCGGTGCTCGCTCCACCCGCGGTCCCGTCCGAGCCCGCAGCGCTCCCAGCAGCACCGCTGGAACCAGTTCCAGCTTTGCCACCCGTGCTCGACCCGGCAGATCCGCCGGTACCCACCGTGCCACCACTGCCGCCTTTGCCGGCGGCGCCCGCAGTGCCTCCACCTTTGCCGCCGCTGCCCCCGCTGCCTTTGCCGGCTTCGCCCTTGCCAGCCGTGCCGGGAGAGCCCGCTACAGATGATTCACCGGCGCCCGGAGAGCCGCCCTCTTCACCGAGTCCAGCGCCTCCACCGGCGTCAGAGCCTGCCTCGGTGAGCGGCGGTGCGGTACCCCCGATGTCTTGGTTGATCGCTGTCGCGCAGGAGAGCGCTGCACTGATCGCCAACAGCCCGCCCACACTTCGCAAGTTCTTCATCCACACTCCGGAAACGTTACTCAGCCGCAAATTTTAAGGGACCGCTTGTAGCGCAGGGATAGCACGTCTGCCACTTTCGGCACGCTGCCCCGTTGTAAAATCAAGCGTACTCGCGCGCGATGTATAACGAAAGGGTCTTAACGAATACCATCGCCTACTTGTCATCTTGGAGCGCGAAGAAGTCACGAATCGAATGCAGGATACGGCTCTGTTCGCTGCTCAGCCGCTGGCTCTTCGCGGCCAAATCCAAGCCTTCGCGGGCCGCAGCCAGCTCGACTCGACGCTTGGCGAGCACGCCCGAGATCTCGCTGGCAATCTCAGGTCGTTGTTGAATGATGCCCTCCAAGTCTTTGCGATCCACGCGCAGGCACTGCACCTCATCCTGAGCGATCACCGTGGCTTCACGGGGTTGGCCGGTCATTAGCGCCATTTCACCGAAGAAATTCGGGGCTTCGAGCATCGCGACCTGACGCTCCTCGCCATCGGGAGCACTCACGCGCACCGCAGCGCTACCCTTGAGCAGGACGTAAAGCCAGTGGGCTTTCGCACCCTGGCGGGTGATGACTTCACCCCGGCTAAAAGGCGCCAACCGAGCCGACGTCGCCAACGTGCGCTGTTCGTCCTCCGATAGGTTCTGGAACAGGTCGATCGCCGCGAGGGCCGACAGGTGTGAGTCGAGCTCCCGCGCGCGTTTTCGGTCGCGATGCTCCGTATCGTCTTGCGAGACGAAAATGGTCTTGGCGGGGATGGCGAGCGGGATCTGCGCGCGCTTCAACGCAGCGTAGATCCGCTGACGCACGAGCGAATTGGTCGAGTCGTTGCGTGAAAAATCGGTCAGCCAATAGCGGGCGGCGTAGTAGCAAACGCTGTCGCTATTGTCGCGTGCCATGTCGTGGCAAATGCAATGCGGCTTTGGCTCTCTTGCGACCCCCGATAAAGGTGCACCTTGCAGAGCATCTTCGACGACGCGAATCACGTCGGCCGGCGCGAAGCGGAAGTCGACGTTGAAATAGACCCACATTCGGCGCTGCACCGGCTGGCCACCGCGCTTGCCGAGCACTCGAATCGACTGTGTCATCAGCTGACCGTTCGGGATGATCAACGTGTCCCAATCGCGCGTCTCGATCACCGTGTGGCGCCAGCGAATCTTTTTGACTTCACCCTGCGTTTTGTTGTCGAGCTCGATCCAGTCGCCCTCGTTGATGGAGTCGTCGAGCTGCAGCGAAATCCCGCCCACGACGTTGCCCAGCGTCGCCTGCAAAGACAAACCGATCACGGCAGTGACGACCGCGGACGTGGCCACGATACTCGTCAAATTGACGCCCGCTCGGTGCATCAGCACGCCGAGCGCCACCACGTAGGCCGCCCCGACCATCACGTCGTGCAGAATGTCGGGGTAATCGACGCGGAGCGCGCGGAGCAGCAGGTCGAAAAGGGCGATCGCCGCCAAGTTGATGACCAACAGCAGTTGGAGCACGCTGCCCGCGACCAGCAGGCCGGCGACGAGTCCGGGCGCGGAGGTCCAATGCAAGGCCACGCCGACCGCCAAGGTCGCGGCGTAGAAGCCGAGCAAGATGACCGAACGCCGCAAGCGACGACGGGGTGCTTGCGGAACCAAGCGTAGGAGCCCGGCCACGATGACGACCGCCAGAGCGAACCCAGCGAAAACCAGCCACTGATCTGTCACGAATCTGTAACCCTACCTGAAATCATTCGGAAAATCGCGGGGATCGCTCGGGTAGTATAGTGGCGTTCATGGGACGAGCGAGCTTGTTCGAGGTAGGTGCGTCGCGGTCACTGCTGCTCGGCATTGCGGGTGGCACGGGCAGCGGCAAGACCACCCTCGCGCATAAGATTCGCGAAGCGCTCGGCGGCAACTCGACCCTGATTTCGCACGATTGGTACTACCTGGATCGCACCGGCTACACGCCCGAGCAGCGCGAGGCGATCAACTACGACGAGCCGGCGGCGCTGGACAACGCGCTGCTCGCCAGCCACCTGGACGAGCTGCGACAGAGCCGTAGCGTGCAATGCCCACAGTACGATTTCGCCACCCACACGCGCCGCGCGGAGACCGTGGCGGTACCGGCCTGCCACGTGGTGGTGGTCGAAGGCATTTTGCTCTTCGCCGTGCCCGAATTGCGGAATCGATTCGACCTGCGCTTGTTCGTCGACACGGACGACGACATTCGGCTGCTCCGTCGCATCCGTCGCGACGTCGTCGACCGCGGTCGGGACCTACATTCCGTCGAGCAGCAATACTACGGCAGCGTCCGCCCGATGCACCATCTGCACGTCGCACCGAGTAAGCAGCATGCGCACCTGATCGTGCCGGAAGGCGGCGAAAATGCTCAAGCGATCGATGTCATCGTCGGCAGATTGCGCTATTTGTTGGATGCAGTCTGAGGTAGTCCGACCATGGCCAAGCGCGCGCCGAAACGACGTGAACGAACGCTGCGACGCGAACAAGACAGAGCCATCGACCGCTTGAAGGACGACCGCGAGCGGCTGTTCACGTTAGAGCCGGGCGGTAGCACCGAACGCCCACTCGACGCCGCTTCCGCGGCAGTCATCGAGAGCCACGCGCTCAGCGTGCCGTGCCCATTGTGCGGCGCGAATCACGAGCTGGTCGAGCACTCGGCTCACGTCAAGAACGGCGTTCGGTTGCGTGAAACCAAGCTGCGCTGCCGGCAATGCGGTTCCAAACGCTCGCTCTGGTTCAAGATCGTTGGGCCGAGCCTGAACTGAGCGATATCTGCGTAACCGCGGCCGGCTCCGAGGCAGCTCGCGCCGCGAGCTCGCGCACGTTGCGGACCAATTCGAGCGGCGCGAACGGCTTTTCCAGGAACACGAACCCGCGTTCCAGCACGTCGTGATTCACGAGCGCGTCGTTCGCGTAGCCGGACATGTACAGGACTTTCAAGTCGGGCCGCATCAGCAGGAGCAGTTCGACCAACGCCGGACCGCTCATGCCCGGCATCACCACGTCACTGACAACGACGTCGAAGTCAGCCGGCTGTTCGTGAAAGATGCGCAGCGCGACGCTGGCACTCTCGGCTTCTACCACGCGCATTTGGTGCTGTTCGAGCACACGCCGTGCAACCGAGCGCACCATTTCTTCGTCCTCGACCAGCAACACCCGGATCGGCAGATTCGACGCAACGACGGCTTGTGGGCGTGACACCGGCGATTCGCGCACCTCGCCCGAGGCTCCGGGCAGATGGACGTTGAACGTCGATCCCACGCCCGGCTCACTGTGCACCGTAATCGTGCCGCCGCTCTGCTCCACGATGCCATACACGGTCGCAAGACCGAGACCAGTTCCGCGACCGCGCCCCTTGGTCGTAAAGAACGGCTCGAAGACGCGCGCACGGGTGGCTTCATCCATCCCCTGCCCGGTGTCCCTCACCGTGAGCATGACGCACGAACTCGGCCCGCGCTCTGCGTCACTTAACTCCACATGCGAGGACTCGACGAAGATCTTCCCGCAACCTTCGATCGCGTCCCGAGCATTGACGACCAAATTCAATATCACTTGCTCGATTTGACTGGGATCTACCTTGATCCACGCGGGTTTCTCGGACAGCCGAACCGCGAGCACGATGTTTTCTCCAACCAGGCGTCGCAGCATCTTCTCGAGCTCGCTGATGCGCGCGTTGAGGTCCAAAACCTCGGGGTTCAACACTTGCCGGCGGCTGAACGCCAAGAGTTGCCGCGTGAGCGTCGCGGCTTGCTCGGCGGCACGACTGATCTGCGTCAGATCGTCTTTCATGGCGGGTGCGGTACCCGCGTCATTGAGCAGCGCCTCGGCGTAGCCAGCAATCACGGTCAGCAAGTTGTTGAAGTCGTGCGCAACGCCCCCGGCGAGCAGTCCGACGGCTTCCATCTTTTGCGCCTGTCGGAGCTGCTCCTCGCTCTTGCGCAACGCATCCTCTGCCAATTTGCGTTCTGCGACTTCTTGTGTGAGTTCGTCGTTCAAGCCCGAGAGTTGCGCCGTGCGCTCGATGACACGCAGTTCGAGCTCCTCTCGTGTGCGCTGCAGCTCCTCGTAAATGAGTTTCTGATCCGTAATATCCTCGGAAATTCCCAGCAAGAAACGCGGCACTCCGGCGCGGTCACGCAGCGGGATTTTTTTGGTTCGCAGCCAACGCAATCCGCGCACGGTTTGAATGGGTTCCTCGTCGATCTCCAGCAGCTTGCCCCCCGCTAAAGTTTCTCGATCCTTGCCAATGAAATATTCGACTTGATCGGGCGGCCAGAAGTCATGATCGGTCTTGCCCAACAGCGCGCTGCGCGACAAGCCGAGCAGCTCCTCCCCGGCCCGGTTGAAGCGAATGAAGGCTAGCCGTTCGGCGTCCTTCACGAAAATCATGTGCGGAATATTCTCGATGATGGCATCGAGAAAGGCGTTCGGGTCGGACAGCTCGTGTTGGCCGAGCGACGCCGGCAACGACGGAGCCGAAAGCTCCGCCGCCTGCGATGGCACTTCCCCGCGCTGTACGACTTTGGGCTCGTCCACTCACAATCGAGGGTACTCTCGATTGTGAGTGGAGAGAAACCCTACGTTCGAATGGCCTAATTCCAAGCTATGATGCGATATCATGCCAACCGATAGTCGAGCCCTCACCGGAAAGTGATGTCCCGCGAAGGAACCCACACGGTCGCCTCCCGCGTGCGTTTGGGGATATTGCTCGGGTTGCTCGCGGCCACCCTCGCCTGGGCCTGGCACGAACTCCGCTCACGTCGCGCACGCAACGAGTGGCAGCGGCCGCTCGAGGTGGCCGTTGCGTTCGTGCAATTGGGGGTCGTGGATCCTGCGGTCGTCCAAGCTTTGCGCGCGCGATTCCCTGCCTTGGAAGCGCGTTTGGCCGACGAATATCGCCGCCACGGAGGACAACTCGCGCGGCCGATCCATTTCATGCTCTTCGGCCCCGTCACGGTCGATCGTCCGCCACCGCCCGATCCGGACGAGACGCTACTCAGCCTCGCTCGACACACGTACGAACGATGGCGCTGGACGCACGCCGTCGACGTTGGCAGCGATTTGCACGCGCAAGGCTTCGACTCGCGAATCTATCTGCTACTGCGCGCACCTCATGACAGCAAGCGTAGCTTCGTCGAAGGGTCGAGTGAGCTCGGTGGTCGCGTCGGCGTTGCACGCATCGAGCTCGACGTGACCACAATCGATCTGGCGTTGTTCGTGGTCACGCACGAGCTCTTTCACACGCTCGGAGCGAGCGACAAGTACGATGCAAACGGGGCGACAGTAATTCCAGACGGGCTCGTCGAGCCCGAACGAGTGCCGCTCTATCCACAGCGTTATGCGGAAGTCATGACCCGCAATCTCGTCGTCGCGCCGGGAGCTGAACACCCGCCGGATTCGTTGGCGGAGCTTGGCGTCGGCGCTCTCACTGCTCACGAGCTCGGCTGGTCGGGTAGCGAACGCCCAAAATAACAGTGTCGCGGTCCGGGCCGGCCGCGGCTCGGTGCGCTGCCTCGCGGGGCGGTTGCCTGGCTCGGCCGCGCGCGTGGTACTCTGGGAAACATGAGTCGCGCGCGCGGACACTCGCTCAAGCGTCGCTTTTGCCCCAGGACGAATTGACACGCGTTCGCAGCTGATGATTTCAGTCCCCGACTTGCTCCATCCCGAGCCACAGCGACGACTCGACGCGCAAGCGCTCCGTGAAGCACTCACCTTTGCATTCGCGACCGGCGGCACTTCCGAGAGCTTCAGCAAGATCTGGGAACGCGCGAACTTCGGCGCGAGTGATTTTTCCAGCAATTGCTTCGCGCGAGAGCTGTTTTTGAGTGATTTCGTGGCCCGCTGCTTGTCGTTCACCGTCGCGGGCCAAAAATATGTCCCCGAGCGCGGCCACTTGCTGCGCCTCATCGCGCAGCCCCCGCGCGATCTGCGCGTGACGCGCTTTCGATCCGAAATTCTGCGTGAACTCAGCGCCGCTCCGGAGCGCGTCGAGGAACTTGGCCGGCTCGCAGTGAAAATCCGCGGTCTGGTGCAGCGATTGGAAGCGCCCGACCGCGGCAAGCGCTATGACGCGATCGGGCGGCGCGTCGACATCCTGCGCGGCGTGCGCGAACTGCTGGACGAACTTTCGACAGCTTTCGAAGGTGCCGGCCCGGGCCTCGCGCGCGTTCGACAATTCGCGCTCGAACAGCAAGGGAAGCCCGCTTACCAAACCCTGGTCAATCTGCTCGACCATGAGAGTGATCGAGCGACGATCGAACTTCGGGTCAAAGTTGGATACGACGGAGAGCTTCGCAGTTTTCAAATCGTTCGCGCGGGCGAAAATCACGAGAATCCATTTTATCGCTCGCGGTTCGCGCGTTTGCTCACGAGACTAACGCTCTGGCTACGGGGCTACGGCTTCGGTGAGGCGGAGCTGCTCGGTCGCCTCGCCAATGCGGCGTTCGACGGCGTTCAAGAGTGCGTGATCTCGCTGTTCCAGTTGCTCGTCGACATGGAGTTCTATTTGGCGAGCCTTTCGTTGCGACAGCTCGCCAACCGCAACGGGCTCGAGATGTGCCTGCCGGAGTTCCACGACCAAAGCGAGGCTCAGAGTCAGCTCGAGGGGCTCTTCAATCCCTTCTTATTGTTCGAGGAACGTCCGCCGAAGAGCGCGAATATTGCCGCGGGTGAACGCGCATTGGTGGTGATCACTGGCCCGAACTCCGGCGGAAAAACGCGCTTGCTGCAGGCATTGGCGCTCGCGCAATTGCTCGGACAATCGGGTTCATTCGTACCCGCACGCCGCGCTACACTGCGAGCGCGGCATGGGCTCTTCGTTTCCCTCACGCACGAGGCCAGTTCGGATCAACGAGAAGGGCGTCTCGGCATCGAACTTTTGCGCATTCGCCGCATGTTCGAACAGCTGCGCTTCGGCAGCCTGGTCATTCTGGATGAGCTCTGCTCGGGCACGAATCCCTCTGAGGGCGAAGAGATCTTCGAGCTCGTGGTCTCGCTGCTGGCCGAGCTCGAACCGCAAGCCTTCATCACCACCCATTTCCTGCAATTTGCCTCGCGACTCGAAAAGGAGCGACCGGTGCCACGCTTGGAATTCCTGCAGGTCGAGCTAGACACTCACGATAACCCCACGTACGGCTTCGTGCCGGGCGTGGCCACGACCTCGCTCGCCGAACGCACCGCCGAACGGCTCGGCGTCACGCGTGAAGCGTTGCGAGAGTTGGTCGATCGCGCAAAGCAGCAAAAGCCGGGGGCAAGCAATGGCTAAAGTCGACTTCTGGGGCCTGACTCGGCCCGTTCAAGAACGCTTCGTCGCCACGACCGCGGGCGCCGCAGCACCTGCGCCACTCGCAATTCGTCCGCTTGCCAGTGACCCGCGCGGCCTCGCCTACAGCGCGTTCGGCATCTGCGCGACGCTCGGCGGGATCGCCCTCCTGCGCATTGGGTTCGGTGATCTGAGCAGCCGCTATGCACTGGCGCCCACCGCCTTCATCGGCCTGTATTCGGGCTGCTTCGCGCTCGGCGCCGTCGGGTTCTTCACGGCCGCGGCGCGCTACGTGAAGGCTTACGCAGTGCCCTATCCTCCGGCGCTATACCTTTACCCAATCGGAGTCATCGACGCGCGTTCGCCGGAATTCGCGGTGCATCGCATCACCGAGCAAACCGACGCGCGCTTCGACGCCGCTCGCTCCGCGCTGCGTGTCGAACTCGAAGGTGGGCACTTCGAATTTCCAGCCGCAGACGCTGCCCAAGCCGAGCAAGCGGCAGCCACGGTGCTCGGTTTGCGCGACAAGTTGGCCACCTCCGGCCCCGTGTCGAGCGCGCGAGAACAAGCGCTCGCCGATCCCTTGATCGACAACGGCTTCAAAAACCCATTCGCGCCCGCGGAGCCGCTGCGCAAGGAGCTGCCGAAATGGCTGAAACTCTGGCCTTGGATGGCTTTATTTTTGGGGGTGCTCCTGGGCGGCGCGGCGTTCCTCGTTCGCAACCATTTGAGCGAAGGGCGGCTCTACGCCGCAGCACGTCAAGCTGACACCAGCGACGCTTATCGCACCTACTTGGAGCGCGGCGGACGAAACCCGGACGTCCAAGCGGTCCTCTTGCCTCGCGCGGAATTGCGCGACGCGCAGCGCGGCGGCAACGTCGTCGACATCGAACGCTACCTCGACTCGCACCCAAACACGCCCATCAAGATCGAAGTCGAGTCCGCACTCCACCAAGCGCTGCTCAAGGAACTCAGCCAAGCCGAAGCCGCGGGCACCCTCAGCGCACTGAAAGACTTCTCGGCCAAGTACGCGCGCTACTCGTTTCTTGCGCCCAACGTCGATCGCGCCATCAGCACGCGCATCGACACAGCGCTACGCCAGCTCAAGCCCGCGCTCGCGCCCAACCAAGCGCGCCTGCTGCCATTCATGGAACGGCTGCTGCGCTACACGGCAAAAAACGGCCCGCAGCTCACTATCCGCTTCCAACGCAAACCGACGGAAACGCTGAATGCCGCGGAAAAATCGCTGCGCCAGAGTCCCTACTTCAGCGGCGAAAAAACCCTACCGGGCCAATTCTTCGACGACGCACACGAGGCCCCGCGCGAAGCGGCGATGGCAGCCGCGCTGGTGAGCGAGCTTTCGGCACACTTCCCGCGAGATCTACTCGATGCGCAGCCGGGCCCCGCGCTCGACGCCGCCGCCGAGTCCAAAGCCACCCTCCCGACCATCTTGATCACTTACCACGTCGAACTTTCCGGCTCGTTCCCGAGCCGAAAACCGCGATTCGCGCTGTCGGGCATCGGCTTGATCGCGCGCATTTCGTTCGATATTCCGGGCGATTCCGAGTCGCAAGTGTTCAAGCTCACGGTCTGGCGCGCCCCGGATTTGCGAACCATCACGGACACGAGCAACGCCGCCGATTTGTACGAGGCAATGGCAGGAGAGGCGTTCAAGCGATTGACGAAGAAGTACTTGGCCACGTTGTTCGTGGAGAAGTGAGGGGGCCCCGCCCGTGCGGCTCAGAACGCCAAGTCGACAGTCGTATCGTCGCTCAGCTTGTCCCCGAGGTCGCCGCGATTTTTCGTGTCTCCCAGACCGAGCTGGCCGTAAGAGTTGTTTCCCCAGCACTTGAGCCGCCCGTCGCTGAGAATGGCACAAACGTGGTCGAATCCGGTGCCGACTTGTTGGGCCGCGACGCCACCGAGATAGACCCATGGGATTTTGCTCGGCGAATCGGTCGTGGACAGTGTTGCGCCCAAGCCGAGCTCACCGCTACTCCCGAAACCCCAGCACTTGAGCCCGCCGTCATCGAAGACGGCACACGCGAATGACTTACTCACGCTGAGCGATTTCACCGTTTTGCCATTGTCGATTTGCACGGCCGGCAAAGACGCGAGCTCCGCGGGGACTAGGCCAACGTTGCTCGAGCCTAGATTCGGCTGCCCCAAGGGCAAGCCCGTGCCCCAAAGCCTCAACGAGCCATCATCCAAAATCGCGGCCGATACGTTGCCGGCAACAACCGATTTGGCGATACGCCCGCTACCGAAAGTAAGCACAGGAACCGCTCTCATTTCCCCAGCGTAGTCGCCAATCCCGCTGCTGCCGTCGAGATCTGTAGTGCTCGAGTGGGGCACGAAATCGACTTGTCCCCAGCATTGGGCTGTCCCGTTGTCGAGTAGCGCGCAGCTCGAGCCACCGAACGTGCCGCCTTTACCCGCATCGAGGTAGTTGGAGGCGCTGACGGCCACCGCTGGCCCCGCCAAGATGATCGCCGGCAGATCCTTCGGAGAGAGCAATTCGCCTCGCTTGTCTTGGCCGAGCTGCCCAAACTCTTCCGAACCCCAGCATTTCACGGTTCCACCCTGCAACACGACGCACGTGTGACTCTCCGCCGCGCTCACAGCGATCGCCTTCACTGCCCCGAGCGAGACGGGGTTCAGTTTGTCGCCCATTTCTTCAGGGTCGTCTCCCAGGTTGTTCTTGTCACCGGAGCCGAGCTGGCCCAACCAATTGTTCCCCCAGCACTTCAGCTGGTCATTGTCGAGCAGCGCACAGACGGAGCCTCCGCGCGCAGAAATCCCAGTCGCCTTTCGCCCGGTACCCAGATCGATCGCGGGCAGCTTGGTCGGCACCGTATCCTTCGAATCGCCGCGGTTCGCATGGTCACCCAGACCGAGCGCCCCGCGACCGTTGTATCCCCAGCACTTGACCAAACCGGTCGAGGAACGGACGCAAGTAATGTCGCGCCCGACCGCAAGCTCGACGGGTTCAGCCCGGCAGGCGGCACTGCAGCCATCGCCGGAAATTAAGTTTCCGTCATCGCACTGTTCATGCTCGGCGTAGACCGCGCCATCACCGCACTTCGCTGTTTTGCATTTGACGCATGCGCCAGAGGCGACGGCGGCGGGCTCATCGCACTCTTCACCAGGCTCCACTTTTTCATCGCCGCAGGCCGGTGCTTGGCAAACCCCGGCCTTGCACACTCCCTGACAGCTCGCCCCTTCACTTGCGGTGACGAGATCCGGGCCGCACAGCAATACGGTATCGCCGCGACAAACAGCGGCGCCGGGTTCCGCGGAAGCGCACTCGATTACGGTCGCCGCACATTGACCCGTCGACGAGTCACAAAGCTGATTCGCGCCGCACGTGGGCCCAGCCTGCCAGACTTTGCCGTCACACGCGAGCCGCTGCGCGGCGCCGTGATCCATGCAGACGATGGTTCCCTTGACCGAGCACGCACCGAACAGGGCTGGCTCGACATCAGCGGCTCGGCCCACTCCGCCGATTCCTGCCTCAGCGTTGCCCACTCCGCCCGCCTCTCCGCCACTTCCACTGTGAGCGGTGCCACCTGAGACGTCGCCTCCCTCACCTGCGCTGTCCACAATGGCACCCGCACTCGCGCCACCAGCAGCCACACCCGGTCCACAAGTGCGCCTGGCCTGACAAGTGTCGAGTTCCTCTCCGCACGCGCTCGAAATTGCAGCGACTGCCCCCACCGAAATCAGTAGCAACCAATGTTTGACGATCATCGTCCCCGGTCCCTAAAATTTGAACTTACGTTTACCGACCACCCTAATGACGATCTGGATGTCCTCTTGTCGGCGCGAGCGAAGCGCTAGTTGCTCACTCAATTGCACTCGCCGACGCGAAGTCAGAACGCCAGATCGACCGTGGTGTCCGAGCTCAACTTGCCGCCAGAGTCGCCCCTATTTTGGATGTCACCCAACCCAAGCTGGCCGATGGAGTTCAACCCCCAACATTTCACCGTGCCGTCATCCAGAATGGCGCAAGAGTGGCTGTGACCGGTCGCCACTTGGAGTGCGCGATGACCACCGAGGTACACCGGCTCGAAGTCTTTCGGCTTGTAATCCAGCGTGTCGGTGTTGCCGTGACCTAGCTGGCCGGAATCGTTGCCCCCCCAGCAAGTCACCTGCCCGCCGTTTAGCAATGCACACACATGGGTCGCACCAAGGCCCACTGATTTGACGGTGCGTCCCGGTCCGAAATCTACCGGCGGGACCGTGGCGAAATCCGAGGGATTGAGGCCAAGGTAGGATTCCCCGGGTAGTCCTAACTGCCCGAGCGCGCCCGTACCCCACAGCCGCAACGAGCCATCACCGAGCATGGCGGCCGAAATGCTACCCGCGATCAATGATTGGATGGGGGCTCCCCCATCGAAGGTGAGTGCGGGCAAGCCGTAAACCTCACCTGGATAGTCACCGATCCCGGGAGACGCGCCCAAGTCAGCATGGTCTGCGTGTGTGACGAACCAGATATTGCCCCAACAATTGAGAGCTCCGATGTCGAGCAATACGCAAGTCACTCCGTCAGCTGACGCGCTGATCGCAGTGGCTCGGCGCTTGAGCGAGATGGTCGTGACCGCCTCGGGCGCTTGTAAATTGGCCGTGCTTTCGGTGCCGAGGCGCCCTTGGCTGTTTCCGCCCCAGCACTTGGCGCTGAAGTTGTCCAAGACTGCACAGGTGTAGTCGCTGCCGGCACTGACGCTGATCGGCCTTCGTCCGGTTCCAAGCGCGATCGGTCTCAACCTATCGCCCATTTGTCCGGGGCCATCGCCACGATTGTTTATGTCGCCCGTGCCGAGCTGGCCAAACTGGTTTTGGCCCCAACACTTCAAGTCACCATTGTCGAGCATTGCGCACGCGGAACCTTTGCCAGACACGGTGATCGCGGTGGCCTTTCGACCACTACCCAAGTCGATCGCAGGCAAATTGCGCGGCACGGTGTTCGGCTTGTCGCCGCGGTTGTCGCTGTCACCGAGGCCAAGTTCGCCCGTCCCGTTGAGCCCCCAGCACTTCACCAAACCGGTCGACGAGAGAGCGCAGCTCGTGTGGCCGCCCAGCGCGAGAGCCACCGGCTCTGCATTGCATGTCGCGCTGCAGCCGTCACCCGAGAGCTGATTGCCGTCGTCGCATTGCTCGTGACCGGTGTACACCACGCCGTCACCGCAAATGGCTGTCTTACATTCGACGCATGCTCCGGAGGCGATGTCATCCGGGCTATCGCATTCCTCGCCGGGCTCGACTTTCCCGTCGCCGCAGGCCGGAGCTGCGCAAACACCATCCTGACATCGGCCTGCGCATGTTTCGCCTTCGCTTTCGGTCACGAGGTCTGGACCGCAGGTCAGTATTCGGTCGCCGCGACAAGTTGAAGCACCGGGAACGACCGAAATGCATTCGGCAGTCACCGAAACGCACTTTCCATTCGTCGAATCGCAACGCTGATCCGCAGCGCACTCGGGGCCCAACTGCCAATGAGCGCCATCACACGCCAAACGCCGTACGCTGGCATGCTCGACGCAAGACAGCGTTGCCTTCCCTACGCACTCGGCGGATAGGATCGGGAAATCGGCGGCGGCGCCACTACTCCCAGCGTCACCGCTAGTGGCATCGCCGCCATTGCCGGCCTTCCCGCCACCATTTTCGCCGCCTCCTACGTCTCCAGCGCCCCCCGCTGCATCTTCGTCCGACGTTCCCGCGCGCCCGCCAGGCGTGCACGTGCGCGTGTCTTCGCACGAGCGGAACATGGGGGAGCAGGCTGCATGCAGACCGCCGACAGCTGTGGTCAAACTGCAGAGCAGCCAATATTTGCGATTCATTACTTGGTCCTCAAGCCGCGCTGGTCAGGGATGATGCGACCGCACCGCGGCGCTCGTCGTGACCCATCGGGCAACACGCTGGGCGAGTTGCTAACTCAGACGCGCTGAGCGACTCGAAAAATCTGAATTGCACTTGAGCGCCGCAGACACGCATTCGCCAAACCCGCGTCGCGGGCGTCACCTACTGCGCGAAGTGCGTCAAGCACTAAGGTATTGTCGGTGATGACGAGAATCGCCAGGGATGCGTCCCGTGGAGCAGACCGACGAAGTGTTGCAAATTGCTCATGGCAATTGGACTAACTAAGTGTCGCGCGGGGCGCCCTCACGGCGTTGCCAACGGCTTCGGGTAGATGTCCTGAGTGAGGCCTTTGAAACCGTCGGGGCCATAGTCGCTTGGCTGTCCCAAAGTTCCGCCTTTTCCGGCAGCGGATGCAACCGGGGCAAAGACCAAGACAGAAGGGCTCAACTGCGTCGGTGCCGTTCCATCGAAGACCACTGCGATTGACGGTCCGCCGGTTCCGCCTGCGCCGTTGCCGCCACTCCCGCCAGTGCCGCCATCACCACCGTTCCCGCCCTTTCCAACAATAGCAGCCTGATCGCGTGGCCCGCCCACGCCACCTATCTGCCCCGCGCCGCCAATATGTCCCTTTCCGCCGTCCCCTCCAGCGCCCCCCGTGTTTGCGACCAACTTGCACGCGTCGATCGAGACCGTGCTTTGCCAGCTCAGCAACGCAACTGAGGCACCGCCACCCATTCCTCCAATTCCAGGATCTCCTCCACAGCCGCCCATGCCACCTGCACCGCCCGTCGCGCCGATGCAGCTGGCGGTTCCCAGACTGGCGCCACCGCCACCGCCACCTTGCCCAGGTTTTCCCGCATTTCCACTGCCACCACTGGCCACGCTGTAGCCCGTCGCAGAGAATACCCCCAACACAGGAGCCGCAAGCCCAATGTCCCCTCGCGAGCCCTGCATGCCGTCTTGTCCGCGAGTCGCACTTTGTGCAGCGACATCCCCGCCCTTCCCGCCATTCGACGGCGATACGAGATACCCACTGCCGCCATCCTGGCTCGACGCGTAGGTCGTCGCCACTCGCGCCGCACCGCCGTTCCCACCTTCTGACTCGCACTGCCTCGGCACGGCGTGCGGACCGTCCTGCACAGTCGGCGGATTCGTGCATGTCCCAGCCACCCCATTCTGCGCATCCGTCGACGGTAGTCCGTCAACGCCACTCGCCCCATCAACGCCCGCCTTCCCCTTCCCACCTTTGCCCGCGTGGATCTCCACGCGCTTCAGCACGATGCCCGTGCTCCCGCTGATCATCATCCCAAAGCTACTCGCACCCGACCCATCTTCCGGTGCGTTCGCCGCGTCGATCCGCAAGTCCTGGATCATAACGCCGACCTTCGTGCCCGTGATCAGCGCGCCGATGGGACTCGCAACCTTCAAATAGGCCGGAACGGATGCGTCGTAGTTCCAATCGCCGTTGTCGCAAGTGAACCCACCGTAAATCGAAACTCGGTCCGGGATCTCCAACGTCCCAGGTTCTGAATACGGCGCGTCCCCGGCACAAACGTACACGTGCTTGAGCTTCGAAATGTTCGTGAGCGCATTCGTCACCGTCGCGTACGGATGCGCCTGCGTGCCGTCCGCAGTGCCATCATCGCCGGTCGGCGACACGAACAAGCCATACTCATCCGAGATCACGCAGCCATCGGCGTCTGGGCTCAACGAGCCATCACACGTGGGCGGCGCAACACCGCCGCTGCCGGCTGTTGGATCCGTGCCACCCTCACCGCTCGACCCTGAGCCACCCGTCGTCCCCGAGGTACCGCTCCCCCCTCCTTTGCCGCTCGTCCCTGAACCGCCGCTCATGCCCGATGCGCTCGCTGCCCCGCTCGAGCCAGCGGCTCCGCCGTCATAGGCGGCGCACTTCAAATTGGCGGCGCAATCGTCGGATTTGCTAGAGCAGCTCCAGGCCAAGCCGCTCACGACAAGCAGACCGAGGGTTCCGATACTCAAGCGTTTGAATTTCATTTCGTCCTCGGGTCCGTGGCTCGATAAGGCTTAAAAGCGGCCGCTCAGGGCAAAGTTAGTGGCGCTGGGAGTGATCGCGAGAGTCGGATGCAAAGTGAGGCTCGTGCGTTCGTGTGAGTGCGAGCGCGGCCAGAGCAAATAGACCGCGGTGCCGATCGCCGCTGCGCCAGCCACGCTGTAGCCCACGATTTCGATCGTGCGCGCACGGTCGATGTCGGAGTTCTTGTCGTGGAGGGCCGCGCACTCCTTCACGTAGGGCGTGCCAGCGCCACACGCATTATCACCCGGGAGTGTAGACTTCAGCCGATCGGCGTCCTTTTGGCTCGAATTGGCGGAAACGAGGAACACGGTTCCGACGGCCGCACCCGCGAGTACTAACCCTCCACCTACGATCGCCGGCACGATCGAGCGGTGCGAATGCGCGTTCATCGGAGGCTGGCTGACGTCGCTCGGAGTTTGATGTTGCCCCTCGCCGGAAGCCCCAGACTGCGTCAACTTGATCCAGAGCACCTGTGAAGCGCCCCGGGAGATCCGAACCGTCTGCTGATTGGTCTCATAACCCTCGCGTGTGACGGACACGGCGTGTTCGCCGGGCTCGACGAAGACATCACCGCTGGGCGGAACGGCGACGCGCACACCGTCGATCGTGAGCTCTGCGTCGGCAGGCTCGAGTGTCACGCGCAGGGCGCCAATCTCTTTTCGTTCTTGGGCGAGGCCTTCCGCGAGTGCCTGCTTCTGCTCGTCGGTGGAGCTCGGCAACAAATGATCCAGAGCGAACGAAAAGTGCTCGGCGGCATCCCGGTGCCTGCCGAGCTCTGACTCGGTTTGGGCCAGGTTTGCTGCGATGTCCGGGCTTTGCTTCAGGCTCCACGCTTCGGTGTAGATGCGCAAAGCGTCATTGTATTTGCCAGCGTTGAACGCGACCTTGCCCTTTTTGAAGAGTTGGTTCGCGCGGTCGCCCTCTGCCCCATCGCCTTGCGCGTGCAGCTGGCCGGCGAAGGCCGTCGCGAAAAGCAAGCAAGCGCACGCAAGACCGCGGCTCAGCACCCTTGGCCTAATTCCGTATCGTATCGATGCCATCATCACTCAGTAGATCGCGCGTTTCGGTTTGGCGGTTGGCGAGGCGTTTTGCGCAGGGCTATTCGCGTTCGCGGGCGGCGAGGCTTTGAGGGAAGTATGATGTGGCGCGTCCATGGCGCGTCCCGGAGCGCTCAGCGCAGGCTCGGCCGAGCCAAGCGTAGAAGCAGACGCCGCAGTCGACGGCAAATCTGCTGAGTCCGCTGGCGTCGGTGCAGGGCTTGCCTCCGGCGCAAGCTCAGGGTCGCCTGTTGCCGGCGCGCTGGTCGCTAGCTCAGGCAACGGAACCGCGGCAGGAACTGCCGCTTGCGCCGGCTGCGCCGCTTGCACGGCGACCGCCGTAACACCGGAACGATGGCGTGCACGCGCACCCAACACGAGTACCGCCGACGCGCCGAGCAACACGACCAGTACCAGCGGCACGAACGATCGACGCCGCGCCGCAACTGGAAACTGGCTGGTGGTGAGCGTTGTCTCCGGTGGCGGCCAGTTCGAGTCGTGTTGCAGCACGACATTCGCCTGCGGCGCGGGCCAGTTTGGATCCGAAGCCGGCAACACGTGCAGCACGGGCCGACGCAGCTTGAGCTCCGTTGGCAACTTGCGCGGATCGATGTCCTTCGCAAGCTTGACCGTCTCGAGCTCGAGCGTCTTGTGTTCGGAGACCGCGTGGAGTGGCTTCGGCTCGAAGTACACCGAAGTGCCCGGGATCTCATCCTCGGGAATGGGATCAGCTGCGGTCATGGAACGCAGCGTCGAAGCATGCTCGCGCTCAATCGGACCAAGGCCTGGATCGGTGGTCACTCGGTTGCGCTGATCTGTCACGACGCACCTTTGCCCGCGGCTTTGAAACCGGATGAGATACCGTTGAAGCTCAATTCGAAAATAGCTAAGACGATCAAGGTCACGCCCGCCCTCTCACAGAGTTTGCCAG
>Ga0164241_10000769_pt1 | contig 48552 bp, 52 predicted proteins | sample OricomyardsoilBY_FD_108780 | JGI IMG/M metagenome (GOLD analysis project Ga0164241, IMG submission 108780) | Backyard soil microbial communities from Emeryville, California, USA - Original compost - Back yard soil (BY) | ecosystem: Environmental > Terrestrial > Soil > Unclassified | place: USA... | reverse complement strand
GGTGTTTACCCAACAGGTAGGTGTGCAGTTCTCGTCCAAAAGATGGTCGGCATCCTTTACGGCGTTTATCCGTTCGCGCGAAGTTGGAGGAGCAAGCACGGCGCTCGGCCAACAATGGGGGTCAATAACTACAGCTTACCGTTTCGGTAAGAATTAAGAGAAAATAGCAGGTAACCCGGGATGTTACTCGCCCCCATTAAAGTAACCTAAAATAGCTTTGGCTTGCTTGGTGTTTACCACTTCCAGTAACACCGTTTCGTCGGCTTCTCTTATCTTCTTTACAGATTTAAAGTACTTTAACAACTTTTCGGCGGTGGTCTTCCCTATCCCTTCAATTAACTCCAGTTCGGTAACCAGTGTACCTTTATCGCGCTTTTTGCGGTGAAATGTTATACCGAAGCGATGGGCCTCGTCGCGCAGGTGCTGTATTACCTTCAACGTTTCTGATTTTTTATCCAGGTACAGCGGATACTGATCGCCGGGATAATACAATTCTTCCAAACGCTTCGCAATGCCAATCACCGTAACCTGCTTGTCAATGCCTAACAGTTTAAGGCTTTTTACGGCTGATGATAACTGGCCCTTGCCCCCGTCAATAATTATCAATTGCGGCAGGCCGGTATCTTCGTCTAAAACCCGGCGGTAGCGACGTAACACCGCTTCCTCCATAGTAGCGAAATCATTGGGGCCTTCAACCGTTTTAACGTTAAAGTGCCGGTAGTCTTTCTTTGAAGGTTTGCCGTCCCTGAACACAACAATGGCCGATACCGGGTATTTGCCCTGAAAGTTAGAGTTATCAAAACACTCAATATGGCGCGGCAACTGGTTCATGCGCAGATCCTTCATCATTTGCGTTAACAGGCGCTCGGTACGTACTTCGGGATTCAGCTTTTCGTATTGGTCTATCCGTTCCTTTTTAAAGAACTGCACATTTTTTTGCGACAGGTCAAGCAGCTTTCTTTTTTCGCCTAATTTAGGAACGGTGAACTTAATGGCGCTGTCTTCAATATCAAGGTTAAAGGGTACAATTATTTCCTTTGATGTGCTGTTATAACGCGTGCGGAACTCGCTAATAGCCAGCTCAAGCAACTCTTCGTCACTTTCGTCAAGGCGCTTTTTTAGCTCGATGGTTTGCGTTTGGATGATGGTACCGTGCATCACCTTCAGGTAATTAACAAAGGCATACTTCTCCTCGCTGGCAATACTGAAAACATCGACCTCGGTAATAGACGAGTTAACCACCGTTGATTTGCTCTGGTAATTCTCCAGCAGGTCAAATTTCCTTTTAAGCCGATGAGCCAGCTCATAATTCATGGTCGAAATGGCTTCATCCATCTCGGCCTTCATCGCCCTCAAAACAGAGCCTATTTTACCGTTAAGGATATTGGTTATCTCTTCAATATTGTGGTTGTAATCATTCTCGGTCTGGTAGTTTTGGCATGGGCCCTTGCAATTACCTAACTGATACTCTAAACATACCTTAAACTTACCCGCATCAATGTTTTGGCGGCTTAGTGCCAGGTTGCAGGTGCGTAAGGGGTAAGTATCTTTAATCAGGCTAAGAATGGCGTGCATCATGCTTACTGATGCATACGGGCCAAGGTATTTAGAGCCATCTTTAACAATGCGGCGCGTCCAGAATATGCGCGGGAAGTTCTCGTTCTTGATGATGATCCAGGGGTAGGTCTTATCATCCTTCAGCATTACGTTATACCGTGGCTGGTGCTTTTTTATCAGGCTGTTCTCCAACAGCCAGGCATCAATCTCTGTATCAACAATGGTAAAGGTGATCTTACGTATGCGCGACACCAGTACCCTGGTTTTGGCATTAACGTTAAGGTCCTTATTAAAATAAGATGCAACACGGTTACGCAGGTCCTTTGCCTTGCCGATGTATATCAGTTCGTTTTCAGCGTTCCAGTACTGATAAACCCCGGGTTTATGCGGTATGTTTTTTAAAGCTTCCCTGTAATCAAACTGACTCATCCCGTCCTAAAATCCCAGCTTCTTTTCCACTTCACCTGTGCCCTGCGTCTGCTGATCATAAGCATCACAATCTAAGGGACTGGTCAGCGGGTTCTTTGGCAATTCAAAGTCTATACCCTTTTTTATACCCAATGATTGATTAGCATAAACTTTTTGCATATATAAGCCAAATATAGGCAGGGCAGAATTGGCACCTTCACCTTTGTCAAGAGAGCGGAAGTGAAAATCGCGTTTCTCGCAGCCGGTCCAAATTCCGGTAACCAATTTTGGTGTTACACCAATAAACCAACCGTCGGAGTTATCATTTGTTGTACCTGTTTTACCGCCTATAGGGCCGGTCAAATCAAACATCCAGCGCACCCGGTTGCCGGTGCCGCCTTTTATATCAACAACCCCACGCAGCATATCTACCATTTTATAGGCCACTTCTTCATCCATTACCTGCTTAACTTTTGGCGTATTAGTATATATCGGGTTACCGTTTTTATCTTCAATACGCAACAGGTAAGTAGGCTCTGTCCAAACACCATGATTAACAAAAGCCGAATAAGCCGCGGTCATTTCCATAACAGTAGCATCAAATGTGCCCAGGCAAATGCTTGGTACTTCCGGTACATCTTCAGTTATACCCAGATTTTTTATCATATCCACTACCGGTTCGGGCGTTATCTCGTTCATCAAACGTGCGGTGACCCAGTTCTGCGAGTGGGCAAGCGCGGTTTTGAGCGTTATCATGCCCGGCACAGCTTTTCCGGCATTACGGGGTGTCCAGGGCCCTGATCCATACCCTGTAATTGTAATAGGCGCGTTATCAATCCTGTAACAAGGCGAATACCCATTTTTTATCGCGGTAACATATGTAAAGGGTTTGGCCGTTGAACCTACCTGCCGGGCACCCACTTTTACCTGATCATTTTTAAAATGTTCAAAATTTATGCCGCCTACCCAGGCTTTTACATAGCCGGTAGTAGGGTCCATACTCATTAAAGAATTACGCAATAGCAATTGGCAGTACGCAACCGAGTCGATAGGTTTCATTAATGTATCCAGGCTCCCCTTCCAGGTAAATAAGTTTACCTTATCAGGCGTATTAAAATTTTTCACTATGTCATCTTCCGTCAAACCGTCTGCTTTTAATTGCCTGTAGCGGTCAGACTCCCGCATGCCTTGCTTTATCCTAAGATCATAATTATTTATTTTGGCCGATAACTTTACCCCTTTCCACTCCATATTAAACTGGTGCTGCAGCTTCCGCATCCACTCACGTTGCGCGTCTTCGGCATATTTTTGCATGGTTGCATCAATGGTGGTGTAAATTCTTAACCCGTCGTGGTTCAGATCGTACGGTGTGCCGTCACTTTTAACAAGATTTCCATCCGCCAATATTGTCTTAATCGTTTTTCTTAACTCTTCCCTGAAATATGGCGCCAACCCTTCATTGTGACTTACGGGATGAAAATCAATACCCAAAGGTTTTTGCTGCAGATCTTTCGCTTCAGTCTCGCTTAAAAATTTTTCATCGGCCATGCGGGCCAAAACAAAATTACGCCGGCTCAAAGCATCATCCGGATGCCGTACAGGCGAATAACGGCTTGGCGCATTTACTACAGCTACTAACAAGGCAGCCTGATCGGCAGTTAGTTTGTCAGCTGTAGTATTAAAAAATGTGTTAGCCGCTGCGTTTATTCCAAAACTGTTACTACCAAACGGAACCGTGTTTAAATACATGGTAATAATTTCCTGCTTGGTATAATGTTTTTCTAAACGCACAGCAATTATCAATTCTTTTAGCTTTTGAAATCCGCGGGCAAAAAAACCGTGGGCCCTTCCCTCTTCAGAAAATTGATTAAGGGCCAATTGTTGAGTGAGCGTACTACCGCCCTGCCTGTGACCAACCAGGTTATAGGCTATTATGGTAAATGAACGCCAGAAATCAATACCGGAATGATCATAAAAATGATTGTCCTCGGTAGCTACCAGGGCGTTGACAACATTGGGTGATATTTGACTGTATGAAACTGTTGTCCTGTTCTCGTCTTTGTAATACTTGCCAATTATGCTATTATCCGCCGCGAGTATTTCGGATGCCTGGCTGCTCTTCGGGTTTTCCAACTCGCGCAGCGATGGCAGGGGACCAAACAAACCCAAAGTGGTAGATCCTATTAACAATAACACAATAACAAAACAGGTAATTACAAATTTCCAGATGTACCCGTTGTATCTGCTTATATCCTGTTGCGTAAGTTGGTTATCTTTTTTAAAAGGTCTGTTCATAATAGTTGATGTAACTATCTAATAAATTCTTGTCGGCTAATTTATTCAGATTTTCCTGTGTTATGATAAAAAAGCTGTATTTATCTTTAGCCACCTTCATAATTTCGGGCAGTAAGGGGCTTATAGCCTTTGCGTAAGCCTTTGCACCCGCCAGGCTGGTAAAACGGCCCACAAATATCAGCTGATTATTTGGCCCGGCAAACTTTAAACGGTGAACAAGGCTGTTTAGTTTATAAGTAACCCGGTTAAACTGCCCTAAACCGAAGCGGGAAGATGACAGATCCTGCGTACCCGTGCTTACGTTTAGTACAAAGTAATAGTTGGTACTGTCGCGCTCGTTAAACAGGTTGGATGCAAATTTAGGTTTTGCCGGATGTGGCGTCACAACCACTTCAGGATCCAGTTGTATCGGTGTTGGGGATTGCGCAATAACACTATCGCGTTGTGGCGGGTTTATTGGCGGCGCTTGTGCTATAGGTGCGGCAACAACGGTTACAGAATCTTTTTTAATAGCTGGCGGCTGCACAGGCGGCGTAATTTTTACTACAGGCGGCGCGGCGGGTTGTTGCGCTGGTTTTATTGCCGGTGACGTTGCGGAGTTTTGGGCCATGGGATCTCTCCGGGTTTGCACTACCACCGGAGCCACGCGGTTACGGTTATATGGTGTTTCTTTTTTGTTGGCTATGGGCGATGAAAATATCATTTCGTCCTCGTCATCATTGGTTAAAACAACACCCATGGCAGCCAGCTGCAAACGGTTGGCATTTATATATTCCATGTGCTGTTGTACCAAAGGCGTTATTAGTTTATCCTGCGGATAGGCTTTGGCAATATCCTGCAGCGATTGCTCAAACGGCTCCAGCCGCTGCTGGTGCCCCGCCGCAATGGTACGCAGGTAACTCAACTGGGGCACAAGCGCATTATCCGGGTAAATAGCCTGTAGACTATCCGCGCCGGAAACTACCTGAGCAAACTTTTTACGCTGATACAGATCGAACAAATTATTGTAGGCAGTTTTAAACTGCGCGTCTTTATCGTTTAACTTATTGGCATAATCAGGATCCAGAATAACCTTAGCGAAAATTGATTCAGGAAAGGCGCTCAGCAATTTGTTTTTATAAGTATCTGAAAGTTGTTTGTTGCTATCAGAATACAAACGATACAGATTATAATATACTGCGGCATTGCCTTCGTTATCCGGATATCTGTTCAGCAATAGTAAATAATTTGCAATGGCCTCGTTTTTATCGTCCAGTATATCGCGGTAAAAATTAGCCATATCTAAATAAGCGGCATAAATGCGCTGGTTTGATTGCGCCAATAAAGGCGGCGTGAGCGGCAGGTTTTGCATCAGGCTCTGCCGGTAGGCAGCGGCCGGAGCCACCAGATCGTTCTTGAGCGAATTGCCCGGCACCAGATCGGGATCGTTACCATTAACCCCCGGTGGAAGCGCCGCCGTAGCAGTGGTAATGGTACGCTGACTGGTGCGCCAGTTATCTTCCTGCTTACGATTGCCCCATTTTACTTTAAAGTCATTAAAACCTTTGCTTACCGCAGCGTTATTGTAGAAATAAAAAGTGCTCCCCGTGCTTGCCGTAACCGTGCCTGGGCTTGTTGCCAAGGTAGTGCCACCGCCCCCATTAGCCTGTGCACTATTGTTAACTACGGTTTGTCCGCGTTGTATCTCCGCGTTTACTAAAGCGTCAATTTTCGCAAGTCGGGTGTCTTCATCCAGTTTGGCCAGCATTTGCAGGGTATCTTCAAAAGCTATTACCTTTAATTGATCCACCAGCAGCTGCAGGTTATTGCTTTTTAATTTTATCTGCCGGTACCCTGGATAATACGCCGAAAGGTTGGCCAACACGTTATCGTAATAACTTTTTGCGGTAACGTAATCGGCGTCGTTTTTAAATTTTATATCAGCTATGCTTAAATAGGATAATCCCTTTTGAGTTCTGTTTTTTGTACTGTTTCTTATAGATAGGTTATAATATTGCATAGCCTTGGGCAGATCATGCGCAGCCCGGTAAATTTCGGCTACCTGGTAATAGATCTGATCATGAAAATCAGCATTGTTATTGTCTTTAAGCAGTTTTAAAAGCAGCGCAACCCGGTCCTGCTTAACCCCGTCGCGCATATCCTGAATACGTATGCGGTTCAGGCTCGCGTTAAAGGCCATATCAAAAGGGGCGTTACTTTTTACTATGCGCGTATAACTGGCAATGGCATCTGCATTTTTGTTGTTCAGTTCCTGCAATTGGCCTAATATATAGGTCCAACGCAGTTTGAGCTGCTTTTGATTTACAGCAGCAATGGCTTTCCTTGCCATTTCTTCGGCGCCTTCGTACTCCTGCACATTAATATAATATTGCAGCTGCGCAGCATAAATATTAGCAGGGTTTCTTTTTTTAATGTTGATATTGGCAAAAGCGCTATCAAGCGCTATCGCGGCTTCTTCAGTATTGTTCTGATATAACAAAGCCCTTGCCTTCCACGTCAACGCCTCCTGTTTCAGATCGGCACGCTTTGGGAACGAGCGGACAACATAATTAAAAAACTCAACAGCGTTAAAATAATTGTTGGCCAAATAGTTAGCCTTGCCAATTACCAGGTAGGCATCGCCCAGGTATTTGCTCTGCTCCTTTTCGCTTACAATTTTATTGGCCTTAGCTATCGCTTCTTCAATATCCTTGTCTACTGCGTCTGTCTGCCCTATGGTATCCGGATAAACGGCCAGCATCTGCTGGTAGTCATCAACAAACCCGGCGGCATAGTCTAATTGCCTCTGTTTTAGCAGTTCGTTGGCGTTAAAAAGCAGGTTATAATGCGCTGTAAGGTTTTGCAGCACGCGGTTAACGGTAGATTTTTTCTGAAGGGAGCATCCTGCAACTATTAATAGCGGAGCGATCAACAACAAGATAATCCGCTTAATTACAGTAAATTTGTGTGTACAACTCAAAATATCAACCCCGTGTTTAAAAAGCATGGCTAATTTAGTAAATAGTATACAACAGGATTAATAAATTTGCGCATGACTGAAAATGAACAAAACGACAAACCCGGAGTTGAAGAACCGCTGAACAATTATGCCAAATACAGCGCTATGGGCTTCCAGATGATAGCTATTATTGGCGTGTTTACTTTTATCGGTTATAAAATTGATGCTTCCGCCAATCATCAAACCAAATGGGTAACAGCAATACTTTCCCTTGTTGGTGTTTTTGGTTCATTATACATCGTTATCAGATCCTTAAAAAATTGAAACTCCGTCGCTACTTATCGTTCTACATATTATTCACGCTTGTAATAGCGTTGCCTGCATTATTATTGCAATATTATGGATATAACCATTTACTGGTTTCAAAATTCTGGTTCGTGTTTTTCTTTCAATCGGGGCTCACCCTGGTGGTAATAATGGCTGTAATTGCCGGCCAGGAAGTAAATGGCGAAAGGGGCACGCAGATGTTTTTGGCTGCTACTACTTTTAAGATACTTGCCTGCCTTGTTTTCACCCTTATTTTCTTGTTAAAAGTAAAGCCAGAGAAGTACATTTTTGTGTCTAATTTTTTTGTTATTTATTTATTAAATACGGCCTTTGAAATTTATTGTTTGTTGCGTAACTTGCGCAACCAAAATTTAAGGTAGAAAACTTCATTTTGATGAATAATAAGTTGATTTTGAACTCAAAAAATTTTAAGAACTTCCTCATTTACGCCGTTTTTGCAATCGCATCAATCATTCCGGCAATCACATTCGGTCAGGAAACTGAGCACAAACCCGAAGAAAAATTCAACACAAAGGAGTTAATTTTCGAACACATCGGCGATTCGCATTCATGGCATGTTGCTATACCTTTTGTTAAAGAGATTTCTATCCCGCTACCGGTTATTTTATATACTGATAAAGGCCTGGAAGTATTTTCATCGGCACATTTTGAACACGGACATGCCGACTATACCGGTAAATATTATACCTATCGTTTAATAAAAGATAAGGTGAATATTGTGGGAGCTAATAATGAGTTATTGGCCGGAGCTAACCTGTTTAAAATACACGGCACTTTGATAGATTTTTCTATTACCCGTAACGTAATAAGTATGTGGATGACCATAGCTTTATTATTGGTAATTTTCTTCAGCGTATCATCTGCTTATAAAAATCGCACAGGCAAAGCACCAAAAGGTTTGCAATCATTCCTTGAGCCATTGATCGTTTTTGTTCGCGATGATGTGGCGATCCCTAATATTGGTGTAAAATATGCCAGATACATGCCTTTATTGCTTACCATCTTCTTTTTTATATTGATCAATAACCTGTTTGGTTTGCTACCGGTATTCCCGGGCGCCTATAACCTCACCGGTAATATAGCTGTGACACTTACTTTAGCGTTTGTTGTATTGATCGTTATCAACTTTAGTGGCAACAAGTATTACTGGAAACACATTTTCATGCCGGATATTCCCTGGTGGTTATACATTATCATGGTTCCGGTAGAAATGATCGGTATTATATCAAAGCCCTTCGCTTTAATGATCCGTTTGTTTGCTAACATTACTGCGGGCCACATTATTGTGTTAAGCTTAATATCATTGATATTTATCTTTAACAGTTTAGCCATTGCGCCTGTATCAGTAATTTTTGTGGTATTTATTGATACCATTGAATTGCTGGTGGCATTTTTACAGGCCTTTATTTTTACGATGCTTTCTGCCCTGTTTATAGGCGCGGCAGTTGAAGAGCATCACCATTAATTGAATTAATTATAATTATATATACACTTTTAAATTTAACAAAATGATTGGAGGAAGTATTTCTGTGATTGGTGCAGGTTTAGCCGTTATTGGCGCCGGTATCGGTATTGGCCAAATTGGTGGTAAAGCCGTTGAAGGTATTGCACGTCAACCAGAAGCTGCATCTAAAATTCAAATCAACATGATCATTGCTGCTGCACTTGTAGAAGGTGTTGCATTATTCGCGGTGGTTGTTGCGTTGCTGTAATTTTAGCAAGCTCAAAAAAAGAACATTAAACCCGGAGCGATTGGCTCCGGGCAATGTTTTAAGCATTTAAAACTGAATTAACATTACTATTATATAATATGGAATTAGTTACCCCGGAGATAGGTTTAGTTGTTTGGACAGCGCTCTCCTTTTTTATCCTTCTGTTTTTATTGGGTAAATTTGCCTGGAAACCAATTTTAGGAGCAATTACCGAGCGCGAAACTTTTATTGAAGAGTCATTACGCAAGGCTGAAGCCGCTAAAGACGAAATGTCTCGTTTAACCAACGAAAACGAAGCTTTGTTGAAGCAGGCACGTGTTGAGCGTGATGCCATATTAGCCGAAGCCAAGAAGGTAAAAGACCAGATCATCAGCGAAGCGAAAGAAGCTGCACATACTGAAGGTGCACGCCAGATTGAACTTGCCCGTATTGAGATCAACAACCAAAAAGCCATTGCAATGGCTGATGTTAAAAATCAGGTTGCGTCATTGTCGCTTGAAATTGCTGAGAAAGTGCTTAGAAGGCAGTTTGAAGATCAGCAAAAACAAGACGAACTGGTTAGCCAGTTATTGAAAGAAGTGAAATTATAGACATAAGAGTCAAGAATCAAGATTCAAGACAATACAGGTTCTTGACTCTTGATTCTTGACTCTTGATTCTCAAAAAAAATATGTCAGAACTAACGGTAGCATCCAGGTACGCAAAATCATTAATAGATCTTTCAGAAGAGCAAAACGCTTTGGAAGCTGTTAATGGCGACATGGTGTTTTTCCTGAAAACATTGAAAGCTAATACGCAGTTAAAGGCGGTATTAAGCAATCCCATTATATCTCATTCAAAAAAGCTGAGTATTCTTACAGAAGTATTCGCATCTAAAGTGAGTGCATTGTCTATAGCTTTTTTTAAGATAATGATCAATAAAGGCCGTGGGCTAGTGCTTTATACAACAGCTCAGGAGTTTATTAATCTGTATAACGTCAAAAAGCATATTACCAAAGCTACTGTTACGTCGGCTACGCCGCTGTCGGAAGCTAATAAAGCCAAAATGCTGGCGGATGTTAAAGCAGCTATTGGTGGCGAGATCATATTGGATGCCAAGATTGATCCTTCGCTTATCGGCGGTTTTGTATTAACTGTTGGCGACAGGCAGATTGATACCAGTATAGCAAGCAATTTAAAAAAGTTAAAAAAAGACTTTGCCCAAGGCATTGTTAAGTAAAAATCATTAAAATCAAAATAAAAAAATGGTAGAGGTAAGACCAGATGAAGTATCGGCAATTTTGCGTCAGCAATTAGCAGGCTTCAAGTCAGAATCTGAATTAGAAGAAGTTGGTACCGTACTTCAGGTTGGAGATGGTATTGCACGCGTTTATGGTTTAACCAAAGTACAATCGGGCGAACTGGTTGAATTTGGCACAGGCCTGCAAGGCATTGTATTGAACCTTGAAGAAGATAACGTTGGTGTTGTATTATTAGGCAAGAGCGACGAGATCAGAGAAGGTGACACCGTTAAACGTACTAACAAGATCGCATCTATCAACGTAGGCGAAGGCATGCTTGGCCGCGTGGTTGATACATTGGGCGCACCTATTGATGGTAAAGGACCAATACAGGGTCAAACTTACGAAATGCCTTTGGAGCGTAAAGCGCCGGGCGTTATCTACCGTCAGCCGGTTACCGAGCCTTTACAAACGGGTATCAAAGCTATCGACGCTATGATCCCCATCGGCCGTGGCCAGCGTGAGTTGGTTATTGGCGACCGCCAGACAGGTAAAACTGCGGTTTGTATCGATACCATCATCAACCAGAAAGAATTTTATGATGCAGGCGAGCCTGTTATCTGTATATATGTTGCCTGCGGACAAAAAGCGTCTACAGTAGCTAACATCGTTCGCGCGTTGGAAGAAAAAGGTGCAATGCCTTATTCTATCATCGTTGCGGCAAACGCTTCAGACTCTGCTACCATGCAGTTCTTCGCTCCTTTCGCTGGTGCCGCTATCGGCGAGTACTTCCGCGATACCGGACGTCCTGCATTGATCGTATATGATGACTTGTCAAAACAAGCGGTTGCTTACCGTGAGGTATCGTTATTATTACGTCGTCCACCGGGCCGCGAGGCTTATCCTGGTGACGTATTTTACCTGCACAGCCGTTTATTAGAGCGTGCCGCTAAGATCAACAGCAATGATTCTATCGCGCAAGCGATGAATGACCTGCCTGAGTCTATCCGTGGCATTGTTAAAGGTGGCGGTTCATTAACAGCTCTTCCTATTATTGAAACACAAGCGGGTGACGTATCAGCTTATATCCCAACCAACGTAATTTCAATTACTGACGGTCAGATCTTCCTTGAATCAAACTTGTTTAACGCGGGTGTTCGTCCGGCCATTAACGTAGGTATTTCGGTATCTCGTGTGGGTGGTAACGCGCAGATCAAATCAATGAAGAAAGTTGCCGGTACCTTAAAGCTTGACCAGGCCCAGTTCCGCGAGTTAGAGGCTTTCTCTAAATTCGGTTCAGATCTTGATGCTTCAACCAAAAACGTATTGGACAAAGGTTCGCGTAACGTAGAGATCCTGAAACAAGGTCAGTACGCCCCGGTAACAGTTGAAAAACAGGTTGCTATTATTTATCTGGGTACTAAAAACCTGATGCGTAATGTGCCTGTAAATAAAATACGCGCGTTTGAAACTGAATTCACTACACAATTAGAAATGCGTCATCCTGAAGTGCTTGCAGGCTTAAAAGCCGGTAAGTTTGATGACTCATTAACCAGCGTGTTAGAGAGAGTAGCAAAAGAGCTTTCAGCGAATTATAACTAGTAGTAAGTAGCTAGCTAGTATCAAGTAGCTAGTAACAAGTAGCAAGATTTTTATCTTGAGCTTGAGAGATAAAGTGATAGGTATTGAGTATTAAGTCTTGATACTCGATACCAGATACTCAGAAAAGAATGGCTAATTTAAAAGAAGTAAGAAACAGGATAGTCTCTGTAAACTCAACCCAGCAGATCACCAAAGCCATGAAAATGGTTTCGGCTGCCAAGTTGAAACGGGCTACCAATGCTATAGTTGAACTGCGCCCTTATGCCAACAAGCTTAAGGAACTGCTGGCTAATTTGTCCTCCAGTTTGGAGGATGGCGCGTCGCCGTTTTTGCAGCAGCGCGAGCCAACACGTGTTTTGATTGTAGCCATTACATCAAACCGTGGCCTTGCAGGTGCATTTAACGCTAACGTTATTAAAACAACTAATAACCTGATAGCCGAAAAGTACAGCGAGCAGTATAAAGCAGGTAATGTTTCTATTGTTGCGATAGGTAAAAAATCGCAAGAGTATTATGAGCGTCGTAAGTATAATGTGATAGGCAACAATAACGAGGTTTATAACAACCTTACTTTCGCCAACGTTTCTGCTATTACCGAAAGCATAATGGATGGTTTCCTGAAGGGTAAATATGATCGTGTTGAGATTGTTTACAACCACTTTAGAAATGCCGCCATGCAGTTTTTAATTACCGAGCAGATATTGCCGGTACCTAAAGCTGAAAAGAAAGAGGAAATCACACCTGTTAAAGGCGAAATTACTGCGCAGGTTGACTACATCCTGGAGCCTTCAAAAGAAGAGATAGTTGAACAATTGATTCCTAAGAACATCAAAATACAATTGTATCGTGGTGTGTTAGATTCGGTAGCATCGGAGCATGGTGCACGTATGACGGCAATGGATAAAGCGACTGAGAACGCAGGCGACTTGCTGAAAGCTCTTAAACTTGCTTACAACCAGGCCCGCCAGGCAGCTATTACTACAGAGCTTACAGAGATCGTGAGCGGTGCAGCGGCTTTATCGTCAGACTAAAAAGACAAATTCGTAAACTTAAAATATCAGGCTCTTCGGTTAACGGAGGGCCTTTTTTGTTTTTAATCTCTCCCGTAAGGCAGCGGCATTCCTGCACATAACTTAACCCTAACTTATTGTTAACCTAATACCACCACCGTTAATTTGAAGCTTTGGGTGAAAAAAGCTAATAAGGCTAAGCCCGATCAAATTAAACCCTTGCAATTTAAAATGGGCTTTATTCTTAGCGCTATTGATACCGTTGATACAATTGATGCGGTAACCTTCAAAAAAATTATCTGGATGCCCGGCGTCCCTTAGTAATAAAAGGCTTAACCCGCCAATGGCCCGCTCTAACCAAATGGACTCCCGAATATTTAAAAGAAGTGGTGGGACAAAAAGTAGTACCGCTATATGATAACTCAAAAGCCGACCCGTCAAAACCCATCAACTCGGCAGCCGCGCAAATGCCTTTTGATGATTATATGGATCTGATAATGGCGCAGCCAACAGAATTGCGTATTTTCTTTTTCAATATTTTTAAGCATGCTCCGCAGCTATTAGATGATGTGGTATTACCAAAAGACCTGATGGGTGGCTTTATAGAAAACATGCCCGCTATGTTTTTTGGGGGCTCCAATTCCGTTACATTTTTACATTACGATATAGATCTGCCACATATATTCCATACGCACTTTCATGGCAATAAGCATATTATACTGTTTGAAAATAAATGGAAGGAGCGTTTGTATTGCCTGCCCAATGCTACATACGCTTTGGAGGATTATGATGTAGCCAACCCGGATACAACTAAATTCCCGGCATTGGAAGGTGTAAAAGGTATTGAAGTATTTTTAGAGCATGGCGATACCTTATTTATGCCAACGGGCTACTGGCATTGGATGAAGTATCTGGATGGCGGCTATTCGTTAAGCCTGCGCGCTTGGGATGCATCATTAGGCCGTAAAGCTGCCAGTTTGTATAACCTGGCGGTAAAAGGTGGGTTGGATAGCGTTTTGAAGATCGCTTTAAAAGGCGATTATGCCCGATACCGGGAGGGTGTTGCGGTTAGGCGTGCCAATAAAGCATTGGCAAAGGGGAAACCGTACTAATCAGCTGATCCAAACCTTTACCTCCTAATCTCATGAGGTATGATCGACCACCACTTTCCACTCTCCTTTTATTTTCCTGAACCACAGCGTAAAGTACCCGCCGGGGTTGTCCTTTTCGCGCTTTAGGTGCCAGGCTCCAAAAACAAAAGCGTTGGTAGCGTTAATTATATCTACCTTTTTTATGTCGAAGGATAAAATACCCATCGCAGCTTTATCCGGATAGCCGCGTTTATAGTTATCAAGCGTGGCCTGCCAGCCATAAGTGGGTTTTGAACTTACAAACATCAGCGAATCCGACTTCCAGTAGCCTTGCATAAAGCCTTCCAGATCGCCCCGGTTCCAGGCCGCCATTTGTTTGTTCATCACGTCAACAATGGCCATTTTACTTTGCGCGAACATTGTATGCCCGATCAACGTTAAAAGAGATATCAGCAAGAACTTTCTCATGCTTAAATATACGCATATCCGTTAATAGCTTAATGCAATAGCGGTTAAAATAAACATACGCCTAACAATTATTTAACATTGCAGCTTCAAAAAACCGCTTAACTTTGGCGGGCGGTATTTAAGCTGCGCATCTACTTAAAAACACAACATGAATAAAACTATACTCTGTTTTGGCGAAATTTTGTGGGATAACTTTGGTGACGGAAAACAGCCGGGTGGAGCAACCATGAACGTAGCCTTCCATTTAATGCAACAGGGTGCGCCGGTTTGCTTTGTGAGCAGCGTGGGCGACGATAAACCCGGGCTTGGGTTAACCGAATTTTTAAAGGATAATAGTTTGTACAATCCACTCCTCCAGCGCAGCAGGCATTTTCCTACCTGTCAGGTTTCGGTTGAATTGGACGACAAACAGCAGGCAACTTACATTATTCCGCAGCCGGTGTCATGGGATCAGATCCTACCTGATAGAAAACTTACTCAACAAGCTGAGCAGGCAGCCGCTATTGTATTTGGCAGCCTGGTTTGCCGCGAGAAAGCATCAAGAGATACTTTACTGCACCTGTTAAGCGATACCAAAGCTTTGAAGGTATTTGACGTTAATCTGCGTTCGCCGCATTACACACAAACCACCATCGAAACACTGGCAGCCCATGCCGATGTGGTGAAGATGAACGAGGAAGAAGCCAACCTGCTTTTATCAAGCAAAAAAGGTACGCTGAAGGACAGGATAACCGAGTTCCACATGAAGTATCACGTAAAAACTATATGCGTTACGTTGGCTGAAAGAGGCGCTGTAGTTTGGCACGACCATGAGTTTTATGAGCATCCCGGCTATCCGGTAAAAGTAGTTGATACGGTTGGCGCGGGCGACGCCTTCCTGGCCACCTTTGTTAAGGGCCTGCTTGACGGATTGCCCATGAACGATATACTAAAACGCTCATGCGCGGTAGGCGGATTTGTTGCCGGTAAACGCGGCGCTAATCCGCGCTATGTTGAAGGCGTAACTGAGCTGATGGAAACCTGGTAGGTAGTGTTTATTTATGATTGACTTTTGGAAGAAAATCATTTGGCAGCAATATGGCGCGGCGATAGATATGCTGGAAAATGCTATTACAGCATGCCCTGAAGATATATGGGCCGGAGAGTATAAGTTTTGGTACAACGCCTATCATACCCTGTTTTTTCTGGACTATCACTCAACCGATGATGCCGGTAGCTTTATGCCACCGCAACCTTTTACCTTATCAGAGATGGACCCTTCGGGCTTAATGCCCGACCGCGTTTATAGTAAAGATGAGCTTCTTGCTTATCTGGAGTATGGCAGAAATAAATGTTACAATAAAATAAAGACGTTGATGGGTGAAGACGTTGAAAAAACCATTCCCAACAATTATAAAGAGGATTTTAGTCAGATCGAAATACTATTGTCCAGCATGCGTCATGTACAACACCATACTGCACAGTTAAACCTGTTGTTACGGCAGGGTGGATACGAGCCACCGAAATGGGTCTCAAGGGCCAAAAAACAATATTGATTTTTTGATCAGGCAACCAATCGCTCCCAATCGGGGTGCCGCTTTAACCAGACCTTAATGTAAGCACAATATGGCACCACTTTTAATTGGTGCTCATTTACATATTGAAACACTTTTTCAACAAGGGCGGGAGCTACACCCTGCCCTTCCAGTTCCACCGGTACTTCGGTATGTATTAAAAACATTTTATCTCCACGCAGCTGATAATCAATAAAAGCCCGGTGGCCGTCAACAAACATCTCAAAATTGTGATTTTCGGTGTTGTTAACTAATGGCAGGTTGGTATATGGCATAATCTAATTTAGGAAAGTATTCTTAATAAACCATTTATTTGAGATTGGGTTTTATAAATCGCATTGTAGGGTTTAAGTGCATCAACTTCCGTAAGTCATGGGGTAGCTCTACGCAATTCCACGATAGTTTACAAGTGGCTCATGGTGGCTCTCGCACGCCGAGCCACCCCCATACAACCACCACTACTCCGTATTCGGCTGTCTATTGTCATACCTGCCTAACAATTCGATTTAATCAAACTATTGACAGAAATATTGCGTTAATTTATACTTGAAAGGCAAAATATGCGCGGTTACGGATTTTCAAAGTTTACGCCCAACGAACTACCCAAAGGCGGATTTGACGAGTTATTGAAGTTATTTTTGGAATTGCTCAATTATACCTCGGGCGATGCCGGCGAAGCTTTGGCCTGGATGAATGAGCTGGATAAACAATACGGCCTTACCAACGATGAGTATGGGATGGGCGATTTTATTGACGAGCTTAAACAAAAAGGCTATCTGGATGATGACCGCGAAGGCGGCGGCTTTAAGATAACCGCCAAAGCCGAGCAAAGCATCCGGCAATCGGCTTTGGAAGAGATATTTGGTAAATTAAAAAAATCTGGCAAAGGCAATCACCGCTCACCGCAATCCGGCCAGGGTGATGAGAAAAATGCCGAGCGCCGCGAGTTTGAGTTTGGTGATAGTCTGGACCAGATAGACATGACACAATCTATCCATAACGCGCAGGTTAACCACGGCATCGGCGATTTTATGATGACCGAACGCGATCTGGAAGTAGAAGAGAAGGATTACAAAACCCTTACCTCTACCGTGCTGATGATTGATATATCCCACTCCATGATATTATATGGCGAAGACAGGATTACACCCGCAAAAAAGGTAGCCATGGCGCTGGCCGAACTGATCCGCACCAAATACCCTAAGGATACTTTGGATATTGTAGTATTTGGGAATGATGCCTGGCCCGTTACCCTGCGAGACCTCCCCTATTTACAGGTCGGTCCCTACCATACTAATACCTATGCCGGATTGGAGCTGGCTACGGATCTGCTGCGCCGCCGCAAGACATCCAACAAGCAGATATTTATGATAACAGATGGTAAACCTACCTGCTTAAAGGAAGGTACCAAATATTATAAAAACAGCATAGGGTTAGACCGTAAAGTGGTAAATAAAACCCTTAACATGGCCGCGCAATGCAAGCGCTTAAAAATACCCATCACCACATTTATGATAGCGAATGACCCTTACCTGCAGCAGTTTGTACGTAAATTTACGGAGACTAATGGAGGCAAGGCGTTTTACAGTTCGTTGAATAATTTGGGCGAGTATATTTTTGAGGATTATGCAAGGAACAGGCGGAAGAATGTGCGCTAAGCCCCCCGACCCCCTGAAGGGGGAGTACTAAAACCGGTGAAATCAAATCATCAATCAGTGAAATCGAAAAATGAATAAAACAGATATAACAACATTAGGCCAGCTTAAGCAAACAGATTACAAAAGCGAATCAGTTAAAGATGAGCTACGCCGTAACCTGATAACGCAGCTGCAAAAAAAGGAAGAAGGTGGTTTTGAAGGGATCATCGGTTTTGAGGATACTGTAATTCCCGATCTTCAAACTGCTATTCTATCGCGCCACAATATTCTGCTGCTCGGTTTACGCGGGCAGGCAAAAACGCGTATAGCCCGTTTGCTGGTTAATTTATTGGATGAATATATTCCTTACATAACGGGTTCTGAACTGTATGACGATCCGTTGAATCCGATATCATGGTTTGGGCACAACATCGTACAGGAAAAAGGAGACGATACGCCCATCGCCTGGATCCATCGTAGCGAACGCTACACCGAAAAACTGGCTACCCCGGATGTTACCGTTGCCGATCTGATCGGCGACGTTGACCCTATCAAAGCCGCCACCATGAAGCTAACCTATTCAGATGAGCGGGTTATTCACTTCGGTTTGATACCGCGTGCGCACCGGGGAATTTTTGTCATTAATGAGTTGCCCGATCTGCAGGCACGTATACAAGTCTCCTTATTCAATATTTTGCAGGAGCGCGATATTCAGATCCGTGGTTTTAAACTGCGCCTGCCATTGGATATACAGTTTGTATTTACCGCCAACCCCGAAGATTATACTAATCGTGGCTCGATAGTTACGCCGTTAAAGGACCGCATTGAAAGCCAGATACTGACGCATTATCCGCGCTCCGTTGAAATTTCCCGTAAGATCACCCAGCAGGAAGCATCGCTTACTGCGGAGCAAAAAGCAACGGTAGAGGCGGATGGCCTGGTAAAGGATCTTGTTGAACAGATAGCTTTTGAGGCGCGTAACTCTGAATACATCGACAAAAAATCGGGTGTATCTGCCCGTTTAACCATTGCCGCTTACGAGAATCTGATAAGCAACGCGGAGCGCCGCATGATCATCAATCATGAACCAAATACTTTTGTACGCATATCCGATTTTCTTGGTGTAATTCCTGCCATCACCGGCAAGATAGAGCTGGTATACGAAGGCGAACTGGAAGGTCCGGCTAAGGTTGCCAACATCCTTATCGGCAAAGCCATAAAAACACTGTTAATTAAATATTTCCCTGACCCTGAAAAGGCCAAAAAAAGCAAGGCACCTAACCCCTACGCCGAGATTGTTGCCTGGTTTGCTGATGGCAATACACTTTCGGTTTTGGATGATCTGTCGGCGGTTGAGTATAAAAAGGCATTGAACGGCGTACCGGGATTAAAAGATGTGATCAAAAAATTCCATCCTAATTTAGCCGAGAACCAGCAATTAATATTGATGGAATTTGTTCTGCATGGTTTGGCTGAATTTTCACAACTGAGTAAAGGCTTCCTGGATAACGGCTTCGCATTTTCTGATATGTTTAACAGCCTGTTCAATTTACAGCCGGATGATGATGACATTGATTTAGATGATGACCGTTACTAAGCGTTAAATGTTTTCGCAAATACCAATAATCCTACTTTTAGGCGCAGGTTTATTTGCGCTGGATACTTATTTATTCGGCGGACTTGTAGCTGCTTTTAAACGTCGTGCCTTCGTACATAAAAAAGGCTTTAAAATCAGCTATTTTATATTTTCTGCAATCCTTATAACGGGCACCATCTGCAGCATTTACTTCAAACTGCCTGTAGCCACCCGCGCCGGTTTCCTGATGGTGTTTTTTGTTTTAATGGTGGTGAAGGTTACGTTTTTGCCTTTTGTATTAATAGATGACATCCGCCGCTTAATTGTATGGTTAAAAAACAGAAATGCCAGGCCTGTTGCAATACCAATCGCCGAAGGCGGGAAAGCAACCATTCCCCGCTCTGAGTTTTTATTAAAAGCGGGCCTTATCACCGGCATTGTGCCGTTGGCCGGCATAGGTGTGGGCATTGTCTCCGGCGCTTATGATTACCGCGTGCGCAGGCAGGTGTTATATCTGCCTAACTTACCAAAATCATTCAACGGGATGACTATAGGGCAAATATCAGATGTGCATTCAGGTAGCTTTTATAACAAAAAGGCAGTGGAACGCGGCGTAGAACTGTTATTAAAACAAAAACCCGAAGTTATATTCTTCACAGGCGATCTGGTTAACAAGCGCAGCGACGAAATGTATGGCTACCAGGATATCTTCAGCAGAGTAAAAGCGCCTTTGGGTGTTTTTTCCACCTTGGGAAACCATGATTATGGGGACTATTACTATGACTGGCCATCAGAAGCTGCAAAAAGAAAAAATCTGGATGATCTGAAAGTCACCCATAAAAACATGGGTTGGGATCTGTTATTGAACGAGAACCGCCGCCTTAAAGTAAACGGCGAAGAGATAGGTATTTTGGGTTGCGAGAACTGGGGCGAACTTACCCGTTTCCCTAAATATGGAAAAATGGAGCCGACGGTAAGAGGCACTGAGGACTTGCCTGTTAAGCTGCTCCTATCGCACGATCCATCGCATTGGCGGGCACAGGTGCTGGAAAAATATCCACAGATAGATGTGATGTTCTCCGGCCACACACATGGTATGCAGTTTGGCGTGCGGACAGAGCATTTTCAATGGAGCCCGGTTGAATATGTATACAAAGAGTGGGCAGGATTATATCGCGAGGGTGACCAGCAATTGTATGTAAATGTAGGCTACGGATTTCTTGGGTTTCCGGGAAGGGTTGGAATATTACCCGAGATTACGATATTTGAACTACGATCAGCCGCCGATCCATCTTTAATTAAGGCCTAATTGCCGGTAGCTCATCAGCCGCGGATGAAAAAGATACTTCAGTCTGTTTTAGATTTCCTGCTATTCAGCAATGTTTTTATGGCATTGTGCACGGTAGCTCAGGCTTTGGTTACCTTTCATCTGCTGCAAACACCACCCTTATACTCCGTTTTAGGTTTGCTGTTTGTTTCTACCCTGGGCATTTACAACTTCTGCATCCTTATTGATAAAAAGAACGATCCTCAAAATTCGCCTTACATACGTATTCGCTGGTTTTACGCGCATCATCGCTTAATGGTAACAATTACCATCGTTTCCTTGCTGTGCCTTGTACCATTGTTCTTTTTGATCTCCATACAATCAAGGTTGCTGTTGGTATTTTTAGGTATATTGTCTTTTGCGTACGGGCTGCCACTATTCACCATTGGCGAACACAAATTTGGCCTGCGTAATATTCCGGGTCTTAAGCCTCTTTTGATAACATTAGTTTGGACGCTGAGCATTGTATTGCTACCTGTTTTAGAAGCGCAGGATGTAAACCAGACGGTTATTTCCATGCGTGACAACATGATACTTTTGGCTAAGCGCTTCCTGTTTATTGCAGCACTTACTATTCCTTTTGATATTCGCGATCTGTTTGAGGATCGCAAAACCAACCTGCGCACTATACCCGTGGTTTGGGGCGAGAAAAATGCTTACCTGTTTTGCCAGGTTTTGTTAGGCGGATATATAATTTTATTGTTCCTGTTTCACAACAATGGCTTCAACAATGACTTTTTCGCCTTAACACTCACCGCCCTGCTAACCGGCTGGCTTATTTTTAAATCAAGCTGGCAAAAGAATGAGTATTATTATTTTTTCTATCTGGACGGTGTCCTGGTACTGCAATATGTTTTTTTAGTACTATTCAGCTTTATTTAATAGTGGCTGATAATTATGATAACGCAGCCTGGTTTTACGATAGCTTATCGCGTGTAGTGTTTGGCAAAGCCATTGTAAACGCTCAGGTATATCTGCTTCAATATATACAATCCGCGTCAAAAATCTTAATAGTGGGCGGAGGCACCGGCTGGATATTGGAAACACTGACAACGCTCCATCCTACCAAACTTAAAATAACCTACATAGAAGCGTCATCCAAAATGATGGCAATATCTGCAAAAAGGAACATCGGTGCTAACGACGTAACATTCATTAATTCAGATGTTGAGAATATAGTTCTTCCGTCTGATTTTGATGTGGTAATAACGCCCTTTCTGTTTGATAATTTCAGTCAGCCCACAGCTCAAAAAGTATTCAATCATTTAAATTTCGGGCTTAAACCGGATGGTTTATGGCTGTACGTCGATTTTGAACCGAGCGGGAAATTATGGCAAAAACTACTGCTAAAAACAATGCACATGTTCTTTAGAATCTTGTGTGGCATTGAAGCATCGCAATTACCTGATGTAAAAAGACTTTTTAAGGAACAGCATTATAAAGTCATCCATTCAAAGGCTTTTTTTGGCAATTTTATTAAGTCTGTCGTTTACAACCGCCCGCGCTAATTCACTTTCAAAAATCCAGCTAAATATCTACCTTCGGGCAATATGGACAAAGAATATTATCTGCTGGATGGCGACGAAAGAACCGGGCCTTTTACTTACCGCGAGTTGGTGCAAAAAGGAATGGATGTGCACACGCAGTTATCAACGCCATTAAGCGATAAATGGCAGTATGCTTCTGAAATGCCTGAGTTTATTGAATATTTTAAATCACAAGGCATTTTCTTCCCTACCGGCGATAACCTGGCCAATTTTGGAATTAAAGCCGGCGCTTTTATTATTGATTTTCTGCTATTGAGCATCCCGCTTGATATTTTATTTGTTAAAATGGGGTGGATGCACATACCACAAAACGGCGAATTGTTTGAAATGCCACCACAATCAGAGATGTTACAATTACAATTATGTTTTTCTGTAGTGTTCTTGATTTATAACACGACATTAGAATTAAGCGGTTTAAAGGGCAGCCTTGGCAAAAAAATGTGCCGCTTAATTGTAGTTGATATTGATGGCCAAAAACTCAGCTTTATACAGGCCCTGGGGCGAAATTTGGGCGCCTTATTTTCTTTAATAATACTTTCGGGCTTGCCATTCCTCACCATGCTTTTTAACGAGCATCGCCAGAACTGGTATGACAGCCTGGCGAAAACTTACGTGGTAAAAACTAATTAAAAATAAAAGAGCGATGGGTTTAACCCATCGCTCTTTTATTTTTAATTAGAGAGATTAATACCTTTTCACGCTAAACGACGACATACCGCCTTTAATTTTAATATAAATTTTATTGGTAGCGTTGGCAAAGCCCGGGGTCTCGTACGCATTATCGCCTACTTTGTTAAAACCTTCGAAATTGCTTGATGAAAACGCGCTACTCCTGGTTATCCGACAAGCTGCATTATTTGGAATATTGATATCCACATCAGACGCACCGGTTGAAATATCAACAGTTGTAGTGGTTAAAGGCTGACCGAATTTAATTTTAAAAGCACCAGCACCACCGGCCAGATCAAGTGAGCGTATCTTAAACTTCGACAGGTCAAAGTCAAGATCAGTTGCGCCGGTAGCCACATTTATATTCCATTCGGGATTTACATTGAGCTTAAACGTAGCAAGGTTTGCCTTTTTATGATCGTCGTCCCAATCAAAGTGGCCTTTGTTATCGCGCATTTTAAAATTGAGCACGTATAACGAATCCTTTTTATCAGTAGTTAACTGGTAATTGCCAAAATACTCTTGTGTGTTGGCATTAAATAATTGGTTGGTGGTATCACTTAATTTATAGGTTGTTGCGCCACCGCTAATGTTCAGATCTGCTATTTTAATGCTATCGCTATAAGTTTCGGTAAATACAGCAGCACCCTCTATTTTAGTGATCTTCCTGCCCTCGCTATAATTCTCATCATCGTCGTCGTCATCATCGTCATCATCAAAATGGTAAGAGTAACGTGTGCCAAACGGGTGATACTTAGAAAAGTTGCCAAACAGCAGCAAACCAAAGCCTATAACAATAACACCTAACTTTAAAAGCGTGGCCCAGGTTGAGCGGTTATTGGCAAATATCAGGTTAATACCTATCACCACAATTACAATTGGCCACAGGTAAAACAGGTTCCAGAAGTGAAAATTCAGGTAGCCATAGTTGCGTAGCAAGAACGCCACGCCAATCAGGATCAATATAGCACCGGGAATTAATTTATTACTTTTCATGATCTTATCTATTTAATTATCAGTGTTATGAATTATTGCTCTGTTGATTGTGAAGGATTAATGTCATCAGCTTTAAAAGCTTCTGCTTTTTCTTCCGCAGCCCATTTCTCCTCAACATGTTTAGGCTTTTTTTCTATTCCGGAGAATATAATTACTGCACCCATTATGATGAGTATTACCGGCCATACATCATGAAAGCTTAAAAATGGTATCACATCCAATTGTTCAAGTAAAAAGAACGAACCAAACAACACCAGCGCGATGCCTGCAATTAGCCCGGCGCTTGAGTTTTTTTGCGGCTTCACAGCAAAGGGCGGTACTCCCCCCGGGTTAAACGGCGGCGTTCCGGCCCTGAACGGATTAAAAGGTTCGCTCATTGGTGGCACAGTATAATCAACATGCGGGTTGTTTAAATGGTATGGCTTTTTAGGCAATACTATCCACAACACAATATAAACAAGTCCGCCGCCGCCCTTAAAAATAAGGGTCAGTAAAAATAACACGCGTATGATGGTAACATCAACGCTTAAATATTCGGCTAAACCGGCGCAAACGCCCGCAAGTTTTTTGTTTAGCTCGTCTCTGTATAATTTCTTTTCCATGATCTTTAGTTTTTTTAGTTTGTCGTTTTAGTTTTACACCTGTCCGTACACAGGCTTTATTATAATTTGATCAACATTGGCACCGGCGCTCATTTTATAAATGTTTATTATGGCCGAAGCTATGTCTTCGGGCAGCACCATTTTGTCTTTATCAACGGCTATGCCCTTCCATGAGTCTGTTAACGTTGAACCGGGTATTACTGCAGTTACTTTAACGCCGTATTGCTTCATTTCCAGCCTCATTACATCATTAAGACATAGCAGCGCGGCCTTTGTTACACTGTAAATCCCGGCTTCGGGGATAGGATCAAGCGCCGCGATTGAGCAAATATTGAAGATGTGACCTTCACCGACAGAAACCATGCTTTTACCGAAAAAACGGTATAGTTCGTAGGAAGGCATGAGATTGGTGTTTACAACTTTTAGGAATAAGTTTTTTTCATCATCCAGTATACTCGAGGCCGCGTACATGCCCAAACTGTTAACAATTATATTAATTGAGCCTAATTTTTGCTGAGCTATTGCGGCAAAATTAAGAAGCTCCTCACGGTTGCTGCCGTCGGCTGCAACTGTCACAACTTCAATATCCGGATTTACATCATGGAGTTCTGTTTTAAACGCTTCCAAATCTGCAGCATTACGGGCACAAACAGCCAGGTTAATATTCTCTTTTGCAAAAGCTATGGCTATGGCGCGGCCCATACCTTTGGTAGCGCCGGTTATCAGTGCGTTCTTCATGGTAATAAATGTAAATATTATCAGCAGAAATGCTTAATTTTAATTTGAAAGCACAATTGGCACTTATATCACAATGTTGAAATATTTATTGGGTCTTATTCTATTTGTATCATGTTTTGTTACCGCTGCTGCTCAGACGAAGAGTGATACTTTGATGTATTATGTAACAAATTCCGATGACATTGTCACCGATAAAGCAAAAGCAGATTACGTACTATTCATACTACCGAGGAAGGAAGAAAACGGAAAAAAACTATTCCCTGTTATTGAATATTATACTAACGGACAACGAAAATTGGTCGCGACATCGAGCACCAACAAATTTCCGTTGGTAATGGAAGGATCATATCTTCGATTTTTTCCCAATGGTAAACGCCAGGGTTCTGTTACCGTCCAAAAGGGAAAACCTGTTGGAGATGAGCTATCTTACTATCCTAACGGTAAATTTTACTCTTTGAGAAAGCACGAAAAAGACAAAGTGCAGCTAATTGAATGCAGAGATTCGACCGGGACAGTATTGGCAGAAAATGGCAACGGCGAATGGCTGGAGTTTGATGGGTTGTTCACTAATGTAACGGAACGAGGCAGCGTAAAAGATGGCCTGAAAGAAGGAATATGGAGTCAATTTTCCGGAATTGTTACTTATGAAAAAGGAGCCGCTTTAACGATAGGATACGCTCCTGTTCAAAGTCGAATAATTTTATCCGGCGAAGACAAGTATCTACCAAAAGATAGTTCTTCTGTTTATAAAGGTAATATTAATACTATTCAAAAATTTATCAACAGTAAGGCGGATCATGCCATGATTGTTAGAGAACATGGCCTTAGTAAACAAATGTACGTAGGCTTTTATGTGGAACCGGACGGATCGTTGAATTCGTTTACTGCTTTTGCTTCCCCTTCAAAAGCGGTTTCAGAAGAGCTTATAAAATTGATCAGATCTTCTTCTCCGTGGGTGTCTGCTGATAACACAAAATTGCCGAAACGTACGCCGGTAATTTTGCCTATATTTTTTCCGGCAGACAGTTTAGCAACTGATTCGTCAGCTAATAAAGTGTTTGCCAAATCGGATGTCCCGCCGGACTTTCCAGGTGGACTTTCGGCGTTTGGAAAATTTTTAGAAAAGGCTGTTCACTATCCTTCTCTTGAAAGTGAACACAACGTAATGGGCAGAGTGTTTGCAACTTTTGTTGTAGAAAAAGATGGATCAATTGGCGATTTACATATCGTCAGAACCCCATCTGTCGGCTTGGCCGAAGAAACGTTAAGGGTAATGCGGTTATCACCGAAATGGAAGCCTGGCGTACAAAATGGCATGCCCGTGCGGGTGCAGTATACAATGCCTATAAACTTCTCTTTGGGTACAGACGCCTATAATAACTACAAAAATCCTGCACTTAACTGGAGCAAGAAAGGCGATCCTGCTTATATAAATAATGGAAACGATATAGTTGATATGACAGCAAAACCAGATTCATCATTCGTTCCGGTAGAAACACCTCCTGATTACCCGGGTGGATTGACCGCTCTTGGCGAGTATCTCAGAAAGAGTGTAAGATACCCTGACTCTGATATAAAAAATAAAATACAAGGAAAAGTGCATATTTCATTCGTTATAGAAAAGGACGGGTCACTAACCGAATTTAAAATAGTTTCGGCTCCGTCAAAAAGCTTGGGGGAAGAGGCATTAAGGGTAATGAAACGTTCACCAAAATGGAAGCCAGGAATACAAAATGGCAGACCGGTACGGGTGCAATATACCGTTCCAGTTAATTTTACCCTTGGCGACTCGTCTTATTAAACTATAGCTAATATCTTATATAACATAAACAATCCCTATTAATTTCCGTTAACAATACGATTAACCTACAATTTATATGCTGCCTTATGCGTTGGTTTAAAGCAAAAATGTATTTTTAACCGGCTTTATATATTAACATGTTTTACAGCTTAGGCAGATACATCATCTTATTACGATTAAGTTTTAAAAAACCCGAAAAATTCAGTGTATACTGGACCGAGGTAATGCGCGAAATGGTATCGGTAGGTATTGGCTCTTTAGGCATTATCGCCATCATATCTGTTTTTATCGGCGCGGTAGCTACCATACAAGTGGCTTTCCAACTATCAAATCCACTGGTACCGGCCAGCGTAGCCGGTGGCATCTCGCGCGATTCAACTATACTTGAGTTTAGTCCTACTATATCCGCTTTGGTTTTGGCAGGGCGTGTAGGATCCAGCATGGCATCGCAAATTGGCACTATGCGCGTTACTGAGCAAATAGACGCTTTGGAAATTATGGGCGTAAATGCGCCCGGCTTTTTGATAGCGCCTAAAGTTATTGCGGGCATCTCAATGATCCCCCTGTTAACCATCGTTTCGGTAGGCCTGGGTTTGTGCGGTGGCTACTTAGCCTGCGTTATTACCCGCGATATTTCCCCATCTGATTTTATTACCGGCTTACAGGCCGACTTTAACCCGATTATTGTTACCGTTTGCGCGGTAAAATCAATTGTTTATGGCTTTTTAATTACTTCTATTTGTTGCTATAACGGCTTTTACACCGAAGGAGGCGCTTTAGAGGTTGGCCAGTCGGCTACCCGCGGAGTGGTTTATAGCTGTGTAATGGTCTTGTTTGCCGACCTTATAGTTTCCAGTATGTTATTATGATAGAGGTAAAGGACATCTATAAAACATTCGGCGAAAACGAGGTACTAAAAGGCATAAGCGCCAAATTTGAACCCGGCAAAAACCATCTCATCATAGGCGGATCAGGGTCGGGTAAAACTACGCTGCTTAAATGTATTGTTGGCCTGCACGAACCTACCAAGGGCCAGGTACTGTTTAATGGCGAAAACTTTACCGAAATGAGCTTTGAGCAACGGGTACCTATACGTACAGAAATAGGTATGTTGTTTCAAAACTCCGCGCTGTTTGACTCCATGACAGTAGAAGAGAACATTATGTTCCCGCTTAATTTATTTACTGATAAGTCTCGATCTGAAAAATTGGACCGTGCCAATTTTTGCCTGGAGCGGGTTAACCTTGAGGGTAAAAACAAATTATTTCCGTCTGAACTATCCGGCGGTATGAAAAAACGTGTGGGCATTGCCCGCGCCATATCCATGCAGCCCAAATATCTTTTTGTGGATGAGCCCAACTCCGGTCTTGATCCGCAAACATCTATCCTTATTGATGATCTGATAAACGAGATAACCGAAGAGTACAAAATGATAACCGTTATAGTTACACATGATATGAACTCGGTTATGGGTATAGGCGATCATATCCTGTTTTTAAACCAGGGCCAGAAATGGTGGGAAGGATCAAACAAAGAAATTGCCAATACCGATAATAAAGAGCTGAACGATTTTGTGTTTGCCAGCAAGTTTATGCGCGCGGCAAAGGCTAAATTGTAAATTAGTTACTGCTTTTGGGCGCTATAGCTGTCGCCGTCATTTTCCTTGGTTTAGGTAGTTGTGTTCCCGCAGGAACCGTATAATCTGATGGCAAAAACGACGCCACCTGGCCCCAGGCCCAAAAGCCCGAAAACAAAACGCTCGCTGCCGGACTTATATCGCCATTTCGACTTATTAAAAGACTATCTCCAGTAGGCCGAACAATAGAAAATTGCCCCGGAGGCATTTTAAACGGACGTTGCATAACATTCCCCCGCTCAACAAAATCCGCCGGCTCATTTTTCGGAGTATACAGAATATACATTTCTGTAGAGTCTTTACTAAGCAAACTCAATTCAAAGCTTTTAAAGTTATCGTCTACTGCTTTAATATATCGATTAAATGTATTAACAGATTTGGTATATTTTTTCAGCTTATCTGGGTTTTTTATGGCCATATTGTTGAATGCAGTTGGGTTAGGCACTATATATGTAACAAACCCGTTCTCCTCTAATGTGTTGCTGAACAATGAGCGATAATAATGGGGCACAGAGCCAAAATAAATATTAACCCGCTCCTCTTCCCATCTTTTTTGCTGCCGCAGATTACCTGTCATATCCTCAAAAAACAAGGTACCATCAAAAGATATCAGATTATTACCCAAGGCAGACCGATCATATAAAAACCTGTTGAGCAGGTATTTCATCCGATAGCCCAACGCTTTATTTTCTATTATCAAAAACTCGGATGAACTGGCAGTAAGCAAGAAGTTCTTTTTATCAAATCGAAGTTTTATGTCGTCGGTATTTAAAATTTTGCATTGCGCCGCGTTCTTTGATCTTCCTAAAAAACAATCCAAAAAAATTGCTAACAGGCGCTTTCTTTCCGCAAGTGACATTGCATTAATTTCGACCGTGTTTAGCATAACATTATCTTCCTGTAGCTTAAACCTAAAACGCGCATCCTTATTTTGCAGCATAAAGGCATGTTGCAAAACTTCATAACCAATCATTTTAACCACCAGATTGTAGTTACCGGGCCGTACCTGCGGCAAAGTAAACCGCCCGTCCTTGTCGCTTGCGGTTACTTTTCTCGAGTCGCCTATAAATATGGTAGCGCCTGGGATAGGTACGTCTTTATCGTCGGTAACTGTGCCCGTTATGGTATAGGTTTGCTGGGCGCTGGCTGCGCCGATGTATGTTAAAAAGATAAAGAAATAAAGCAATTTTTTCATGAACTGGCTACAGTGAGTTGAAACCAAACTTAACTACCAATTTAGTTATTAAGATGATTAGTTGTACACCTCTGCTTATAGTTTTTTATTTTAATTTTGTGCAAATCAAACGTATCGCGAAAAACGCACTGCGTATAACATAAAACCATGATCCAACTGCTTACGCCCACCCACTGGAAAGATTACGAACTGATTGATTGCGGTGATTTTGAAAAGCTGGAGCGCTTTGGCAATGTTATACTGCTACGCCCCGAACCACAGGCTGTTTGGAGCAAGGCTTTACCGCAAAGCGAATGGCAGCGTCTGCATAACATCAGGTTTAAGGGCCGCTCGGCAACATCAGGCGAGTGGGTTAAGAAAAACCCTGCAACGCCCGACAGGTGGCACGTTGAATATAAAAACCCCGAGGCCGCAATAAAATTCCGGCTGGCATTAACATCTTTTAAGCATGTTGGGATCTTCCCCGAACAGGCCGTAAATTGGGATTACATATCGCAAAACGTAAAAAAATTCAAAACTCCTGAGCCGAAAGTGCTTAACCTTTTTGCTTATACCGGCGGTGCATCACTAATAGCCCGCGCGGCAGGCGCAGATACCACGCACGTTGATTCTATCAGGCAAGTGGTTACCTGGGGGAACGAGAACCAGGAGCTATCGGGTTTAAAAGATATCCGATGGGTGGTTGAGGACGCTTTAAAGTTTGTTAAGCGCGAACTAAAACGCGGCAAAAAATACAATGGCATTATACTGGACCCTCCCGCATACGGCCACGGCCCCAACGGAGAAAAGTGGAAACTGGAGGACCAGATCAACGAGATGATGGGCGAAGTGACCCAGCTGCTGCATCCCGATGAACATTTCCTTATCCTGAATACTTACTCATTGGGTTTCTCGTCAGTTATAGTTGAAAATCTTATCCGCGGCGCTTATCCTAAAGTTGAAAATTTAGAGATAGGTGAGCTTTACCTGCAGGCAACATCAGGCATCAAATTACCTTTAGGTGTGTTTGGCAAGTTTTGCAAGCATAAATAAACTGTGGATAATTTTAATGTTTGGTTAAACAAAAAGATGCTATTTTGCGTCTGTAAACTAAAACCAATACATGAAAAACCTTTTTCTTTCTTTCACCTTCGTTCTGGCTTCGTTAACGCTATTTAGCAATTGCACCCAAAGCAGCGGGACAAAAACGGGAGATACCACCAAAGTTAAGGCCGCCGCAACCGGCGATCCTGAAACAGCTGATACCACCACAATTGCGCGCAACTATCCGCCAATTGATAAGGCACAATACGATTCGTTAATGAAACGTTTGTCGCATGGCGATACCACCGGCAAATGGCCGGTTAAAAACGCCCCTTACCCGTTGCCCGGCGCTATTTTTCCGTATAAACGTGTAGTAGCCTATTACGGCAACCTGTACTCAAAAAAGATGGGCATTTTAGGCGAGCTTGCGCCTAAAGAAATGCTTTCTAAATTAAAAGGCGAAGTTAAGGCATGGGAAAAAGCAGATCCTAAAACGCCGGTGCAGCCCGCTCTACATTATATTGCCGTTGTAGCACAAGGCGATGGCGGCAAAGATGGCAAATACCGTTACCGCATGCCGTTTAAACAGATCGACAGCGTTTTAACCTTAGCTAAAAGAGTAAACGGACTGGTATTTTTAGATGTGCAGGTGGCTTTAAGCAACATACAAGCCGAATTGCCGCTGTTTGAAAAATACCTTGCTATGCCGCATGTGCATTTTGGTATGGACCCTGAGTTTTCTATGAAGGACGGATCAAAACCCGGCAAAAAAATAGGCACTTATGATGCTGCTGACATTAACTACGTAACCGGTTACTTAGCCGGAATAGTGAAAAAATATAATGTTCCTCCTAAAATTTTGATAGTACACCGTTTTACTAAAAAGATGGTTACCAACTACCAAAACATAAAACTGCGCCCCGAAGTGCAGGTAGTTATGGATATGGACGGTTGGGGTGAGCCTGAATTAAAAGGCGGCACCTGGCGCTACTTCATACAAAATGAGCCGGTGCAGTTTACAGGCTTCAAATTATTCTATAAAAACGACTTGAAAAAAGCGCCACACCACATGATGACGCCTGAAGAAGTATTAAAGAAAACACCAAACCCAATATATATTCAGTACCAGTAAGCGGCGTTGATTTAAGGGTGAAAGGGTTACCTTGATGTTAGCATCCGGGTAATCCTTTTTTATTTAATAGCGGTTAAACTTTAGGCTCAAAAGTAAAAATCTGTTTGTAATACTTAAAGTAGGCAACGCATAAAAACAGGTTCAATAAAATTATACCTGCTCCCATTGCTACTCCCGCAGGTGCAAGCACGGCATGATACAGGAAAATATTTAAGCTAATGGGCAGCAATACCAACACGAAAAACGCTGTAAAGCGGTTAATCAATAAAGCTAATCCACTTAAAATTTCAAGTACTTTCATGTACTGAAAGAAGTATCCGGAGCCAAACAATCCGCCTGAAAAAGCCGTGGCAGCTTCGCTCATTTTTGGTTGATTCATCGGCATAAATGGGAAAAAGAAATTAAGGCCGAATAAAAGAAAAATCAGACCTAACAAAACGCGCGCTATCAATGTTGCTGTTTTCATGATGTTTTAATATTAACTTTGTTAATAATATATGGATATACAAAAAATAACATTAGCCAACGGTTGCTTTTGGTGCACCGAGGCCATATTTCAAACACTTAAAGGTGTAAAAAGTGTTACATCGGGTTATATTGGCGGGCATGTAAAAAACCCTACGTACGAGCAGGTGTGCACCGGCGCAACCGGGCATGCCGAAGCCATAGCGTTAGAATACGATGCCGATGAGCTTAACCTTGATGAACTACTGCTCATCTTTTTTAAAACGCACGATCCAACCACCCTCAACCGCCAGGGAAATGATGTTGGTACGCAATATCGTTCAGGCATATTTTATCATACCCATGAGCAGAAAGAAAAGGCATTAGCGACAATTAAAACCTTAACCGATAAGCAGCTTTTCGACGATCCCATAGTTACAGAAGTAACCGCAGCGAGCGAGTTTTATCCGGCAGAAAAATATCATCACAACTATTTTAATGATAACTCCAATAAGCCTTATTGCGCATTTGTGATACAACCCAAGCTAAATAAGTTTGTTAAGGAGTTTCAGGATAAATTAAAGCCGGGCACTTACTAAATATTGAATGAAAAAATTTTTGTCGCTTTGTTTATTTACCATGACGATTGCGTCGTTTGCGAATGCGCAGGATGCGGGTAAACTCTCCATTGTTAACGGCGGTAAGGTGTGGGCACTACTTTACCAGCAGCGCGCGGCGGAGTATAAGGCACTTTGTTTTCAGGCTTACAATTTGGCGCGTTTACGGCTGAATGAAGCCTTAAAACACAAAGGCAAAAAACCGTTGGCAGTTATTACAGATGTTGATGAAACGGTTTTGGATAATAGCCCTTACGACGCCGCGCGAGCAGTTAAGGATAAAGACTTTGATCTGGCTGGCTGGAAAGCCTGGACAGCCAGGGGAATAGCGGATACCGTACCCGGAGCGCCGTCTTTCTTAAAGTATGCCGCATCGAGAGGTGTTGCTGTTTTTTATGTTACCAATCGCGATGAGGATGAGCGCGAAGGAACCACCCTAAACCTAAAGCGGTATAACCTGCCCAATGCTGATAAGGCCCACATTATTTTAAAGCAAGGTGTATCGAGTAAAGAAGCGCGTCGTCAGGAAATAATAAAGAAATACAACGTTGTTTTATACTGCGGCGATAACCTGCCCGATTTTGATTCGGCTTATGATAATAAACCTTTGCAGGATAGCCGAAACAATACTACTGAAAGACTTAAAAAATATTTTGGCAGCAAATACATCGTAATACCTAATTCAGGCTACGGCGATTTTGAAAACGCTTTTTTTGGTAATCAAAAGCTTAATTCAGCGCAAAAAGATTCGGTATTACGTGCTGTAATTAAGGTTGCCGAGTAATTTTTAACGAAAACAGGAAACAGTATAAAACGCTTTGCGTTATAATTTGAGAAATAAGCCGAAATTATATGACCGTTATTGAGAATGAATTGTATAAAGTAGCCATCCGCAACCAGGGCGGCGAGCTTACCTCGTTTTATAACAAAGCAACAGGTGTTGAACATATGTGGCAGGCTGATGCTGCTGTTTGGCCATGGCATGCGCCCAACCTGTTCCCAATAGTGGGTGGGTTGATACATAATGAGCTGATAGTAGATGGTAAAAACTATAACATGCCCCGCCACGGCTTTACGCGTTCGTCCGAATTGTTGCTGATTGAAAGCAGCCCTCTATCGGCAAAATTCTCATTGCCTAACTGCGAAAAAACGCTGGCTATCTATCCTTATAAATTTGATTTTCAAATTCATTATGATTTGATAGACACGGCGCTGCGCGTTACCTACAAGCTTATTAATCACGATAGAAAGTCTATTTATTTTTCGGTGGGCGGTCACCCGGCATTTAATGTACCGTTCCATAAAGGCGAGAAATACGAGGATTATTACCTGGAGTTTGAACTGGATGAAAAGTTAGAGACACATCAGCTATCAGCTGATGGTTTCTTTACCGGCGAAACCCGCCCGGTACCTACCCGCGATAAAATGTTGTTTTTAACACGCGATCTATTTGAAAAGGATGCGCTGGTATTTAAAAAATTGCGTTCGCGCGAGGTAAGCATCAAAAGCAAATTGCATGGTTTGAGTTTAACAGTTGAGTTCCCTCATTTTAATTATTTAGGCTTATGGGCCAAACCAGGTGCCAATTTTGTTTGCATTGAGCCATGGGTGGGCTGCGCTGATACCGAAGGCAAACACGTTGACATCAGCAGAAAAGAAGCCATACAGGAATTAAAAGTTGGGCACGTATTTGAAGCGGCGTACTTTATAAGCGCTGAATAAATAAGCCGCGATAGACGGTCTATCAGCTTAACAATCATAGATTCAACCCATGCATTCATCCTTTGACACAATCCATAGCGTAGCGCCGGTAATAGCAACGGCTGATATTGAAAAGTCACTTGAGTATTACACAACTGTGCTTGGTTTCGAGTTTGATTTTAAATACGGCGAACCTCCTGTTTACGCGGGCATAAAAAGCGGCAGTGTCGAAATATATTTCAGCATTGACCATGCCTTGGCTGCGGCTATTAAAGAGAAGAATCTTAGCCCTGAAGTGTTTATTTGGGTAACAGATGCTGACGGTTTTTTTAATGAGCACAAAAGCCGCGGTGCAGAAATTATTGAACCGCCAATCAACAGGCCCTGGGGTGCACGCCAATACGTTATAAAGGATATAAACGGGTATTTTTTGAAGTTTGCGCAGCCGCTTTAAGAAAAGTAAAGGGCAACAATAACAGGCAACTTTAAGCAGCGTTTATTTTTTTCAACTCGGTTTTGGCCTTTGCAAACCATACTTTATTGCTATTGCGCTCAACAGAGCTTAAATGCGGTTGCTCTTCAATTATGTCCGAGAATATTTTTTCGGCATTCTCAATTCTGTCTTGCCGCAATAAAAATAAGCCATACTGATAACGTTGTTCAAAATAGGAATAACGCCCCTTCATGGTTTTAAACTCTTCTTCGGCAGCGGCAATATTGCCGGTTTGCTCAAGTGCTATGGCATACAACACATGTATTCGCGAGCGCGCAAATTGCGGTAGCTTGTACAGGTTGCGTGCTATTGGAATTATCTCCCGATGCCGACCTTGCTTATCGTAGGCAACAATCAGTTGAGCCAGCACATGCTCATTTTCGGCAAAAGCCCCGGTAAGGCTGGCGGTATATATTTCTACGGCTTTATCCACATAACCGGCATCCAGGTAAGCGTCGGCCAATTTTATTCTGTTAGCAAAGGTATCCGTAAATTTAACCTCGTTCTCCAGGCGTTTTAGTTTTACGCCGGGATCAAACACAGCGCTGATATCAGGCGCTTTTATTCTGACGCTACGGTTGCTGATTACCTCCTGATAAATATAAATTAGACTGCCAATTACGGGAAGAAACACAATTATCCAAAGCCACCTTTGCTGCGTGCCGTTACGAAAGCTGTGGAGAAGGCAAAGGCCCTGTAAAATAAGTGGTATATAATACCAATTGCCGTATAGCGAAAACATTATAAGGTTGTGTTGTTGACCAAATATAAAAAATTTACAGCTTAATCCGAGGTGTGTTTTGCTTTCAATAAAGTATTATCGCTATTTACTGCATTTGCTATTATTTCCAATAAGACGGCCTTTGGGTGGTTCCCCCCTGTGTGCGGCAATCTGTGCAAAAAAGAGGCCGTGGCATGTTCTGTGTACATTCAGAGTCGTCAACAGGAGTAAACCATTTTGTTGGCAGATCTGGCAGTTGAATCAGAAAACGCTTTTCAGTCACAGTACCACAACTTACAAATCCTATTACCGTTTCGGTAGGGTTTGTAGTAGACCTTATATTTCCAGCTAGCTGCGAAGGTTGAGCATCAAAAATAGTTCCTACAGCTTCTGTGGTCTTTCTCAACGTCTCAAAAAAATCAAAGCCCTGGCGGGTAAGCACACTTTGCCTTATCAAAACGCTGTACTCAACATCTAACTTAGGCGAAAGGCCCGGTATCGAAAGAATAAGTTTATTATTTATACGATCTTCTGAAAGATTAGCTGTTGATGATAGCGAAATGTTGGGCGAAGGCACAACATGCCAGCACCTGGAAAACAACCCGCCCTTTATTATAGTTTCGTACTCCCACGTTTCTACATAGCTGTGTTGGTAGTAAATACTTTTTCCGGATGGATCATGAGTGGTTAAATAAAAGTTTAAGGCCTCATTATTAAAATCGTATTTAAAATCAAATGGCGGCGATGTTCTGCTTTCTACAAAATCCGAAAGATATTCACGTTTATTACTGGTTATTATTCTTAACCTGTATTTTTTTGTTGGGTCAGCACCTAATGATGGCCTTCCGTATCTTCCCGGTTTTAATAGTGCAGGCAGCACGTAAACAGCACCTGCATCGCTTTCAACTTGCACCACCGCACCTCTCTCGGGGGCAGTAACTGCTTTACTATCCAGCTTATAAGTACGGCTCAAAGTATATATTGTTGAATCAGTTCCTGTATTGATCAAACCTTCAACAACCAGATAGTTAACGTTAGTTTCCTTAAGTTCGGGCAAGTATTTTTCCTTGCAGCTATATAACATCGCGGCAACTAAAAGTAATACTGCGGATACAAAAAATATACGTTTGCCTGTTATCATACTATGGCAATAAGATGGTTTTAAATTTGTGTCTCCTTGTTCGTATTTAAAACAGCCCCAACTGCCCTTTATCATCTATATCAATATCGTCCGGATTAGTTATTTCAAAGTCGATTTTTTTTGTTGGTGATTGCTCTGATTTATTGGATGATTCCACCGATTGATCTTTTGATTCCACCGACTCTTCTGAAGATTTCACTGATTTGTCAGATGATTCCTCCGATTCGCTTTTTGATTCCTCCGGTTCAGCTGTTGCCTCCTCTGATGGCTCATAAGCCACAGGTGCCAAATCTGTATTAACCTCCGCATTTGCTGCCGGCGCTACATCTGCAACCGTTTTATCTTCCGGCGTAATGGTTATTTCAGTATCCTCAACAGAATCGGGCTGTGGGTCGGGCACGTCCTCCGCGTCGTCATGCTCAGCCATCAGCGTAACGGTTTGTACCACGTGCGCCGATAAACGATTACCCATCGCTTTCATGCCTTTAACGTCTATCAGGTCGGCCAGATTGAGTTCAACAGTCTCGGGTGTTTTAGTAGCTCCTTTTAACTGGTCAACCTTAACAATAGGCTGCATGGCACCTGATATTAACACCATTTTTGATCCGCTTTCCTCGCTTATCAAACTGGTTTGCCTGCCAATGGCAGTATTTTCAAATAGGAAACGTTTTACCAGATAGTTTTTTGATTTGCCGTCATAATGCACTACCGAGTAAACCTTCTCGGCATTGTACTTTTCTATCAGTACCATTTTATCGTCAAAATGGTTATTCAGGTCAAAGCTGGTCAGTTCATATATACCGTTGCTTAATACTGTTAATATGCGGTCATCACCATCAAACTCGCCCAAAAACTTGCCGCGGCCGTCAACATTAAGGCGTTTCAATATCTCATCATACCATATTTTCCTGCCGGATAAGGTGGATATACCTTTGCTTTTAAGCACGATTTTTTTAACCGGGTACTTGGTAATGATGTTACCCATTGATCCGCGCCCTTTAATGGCAAGCTGCGCAAAATCTTCGTCGAACTGTAATTTCTTCAACTTGGCATGCGGCTTTAACTGCACGTTAACAATCTCCGCCTCGCCATTAGGGTTGGCCGAGAAATACAAAACTTTTGAGCCTTTGCTGCCTTTGGTCAGGTCGTACTCCTTGTCGCGCGTTACGCCGGTAACAGCAAAACGTTTAATGTAGGCAACGCCACTTTGCCCGTCTTTATATACCATGTTGTAAATGGTGCGCTCGTCGTTCTTTTTAAACACCGCAACATGGATGATGTCCTTACCTACAAACACCTTTTCCTGAATTTTAGTGATCAGGCAACGTCCATCTTCACGGAAAACTATTATCTCGTCAATATCAGAACACTCTCCTACCAGTTCAACCTGGTCATCACGCTTAAGGCCCGAGCCTATAAAGCCGTCGGTTCTGTTAACATATAATTTTAAGTTAGCCAGCGCTACTTGAGTAGCCTCTACTTTATCAAAAGTGCGCAACTCAGTTTTGCGTTCGCGGCCCTTGCCATATTTCTCTTTTAATTTAACAAACCAGTCGATAGCATAATCAGTTAAATGCTTCAGGTGTTGTTTAACCTGTTTTATTTCGCCCTCCAGGCCCTTTATCTGCTCATCCGTTTTCTTAACATCAAAACGGGTGATGCTGCTCATGGGTTTATCAATCAGTTTCTTATAATCCTCGGGCAATATCTCGCGGTAAAACTGCGGGAAGAAAGGCTCAAACAAACGATTCAATACAACCAGCACTTCCTCAAAATTGGCGGAACTTTCATAATCCGGATGTTTATACATCCCCTCCTGGATAAATATTTTCAGTAATGAGCTGAAGAATATCTTCTCCATTAATTCTTTTAGCTTTATTTCCAGCTCCTGCTTTAACAGATCGCGTGTTTTATGCGTGCTTTCTGTAAGCATATCGTTCACGCTCATAAAGCGGGGCCTGTCGTCCTGTATAACGCAGGTATTGGGCGATATGGATACCTCACAATCTGTAAAGGCATAAAGTGCGTCAATGGTCACATCCGGCGATATTCCCGGTGCCAGGTGGATCACAATTTCCACATCGCGCGCGGTGTTATCCTCTATCTTTTTGATCTTGATCTTGCCCTTATCGTTAGCGGCAACAACGCTGTCTATTAAACTGCCTGTAGTGGTCGAGAAAGGGATCTCGGTTATTACCAGCGTCTTTTTATCACGCTCGCTAATTTTTGCGCGTACCCTTATGCGTCCGCCGCGCTGCCCCTCATTATAAGCTGAAGCATCAGCCATTCCTCCTGTAGGGAAGTCGGGCAATAAATTAACCGGTTCATTTTTTAATACCCCTATCGAGGCATCAATCAATTCAATAAAGTTGTGCGGTAATATCTTGGTAGCTAAGCCGACCGCAATACCCTCGGCACCTTGGGCAAGCAATAAAGGGAATTTAACCGGAAGTGTTATTGGCTCTTTGTTACGCCCATCATAACTGGCCTGCCAAACCGTGGTATCCGGATTAAACACTACCTCCAGCGCAAATTTTGATAAACGTGCCTCAATATAACGCGGTGCCGCTGCCGAGTCGCCGGTTACGGGGTCGCCCCAGTTACCCTGGCATTCTATCAACAGGTCCTTCTGCCCTATCTGCACCATGGCATCGCCAATAGAAGCATCGCCGTGGGGGTGATACTTCATGGTATTACCTATAACGTTGGCTGCTTTGTTAAAGCGTCCGTCGTCCATCTCTTTAAGTGAGTGCAGTATACGGCGCTGTACCGGCTTCAAACCATCGTTAATATGCGGGACGGCACGGTCGAGAATTACGTATGATGCGTAATCAAGGAACCAGTTTTCGTACAGGCCGTCGAGTGAGACGATGTTATGTAATTTTTCTTCGTTGGCAGATGTATTTTCGTTCAGCTCTTCGCTCATTCGTAACAAAAAATTTGGATGGGTAAATATAATGGAATGTGCAGATGTGTGGATATGAAGATGTGCAGATTTTATGCACACTTTTAAGGATATGCACAGTATAAATGATTAATTATTTAAACCTTTCGCATCTCCCGTATCATAATACCATAATCCCATTTACGCAGCATGGCATTTACTGTATTAACGATTCGCTTTGCCCGCGTCTCGTTGGTTTTAGCGCCTTCAATCCATTTTATAAAATAATCGCGGTGCGATTTGGGCAAGCTATTGAATTGTATTAACGCTTCAGGCTCAAAATCAAAACACTCCTGCAAATCGGCGGGTACCTCTATTTTGTAGTCTTTGTCTTCCTCCAGTTTGGCCGTTAACATAGCCCCTGCATTTTTTCGGATAGCCTTGCGCACATCAGCCTTCAGCGCCAAAATAAAATTGCCGCCGCCCATAGGCATCAAGGCCATGCCGGCAACTGCCAGGCCGTCTAACATTCCTTTTACCCTGAATGATTTTTTACTGCCAGGTTTTAACTGTTGAGCAATATCGGCAGGAATTTCGATATAGGTCCAGCCGGTCTTCTCGCCCTGTGATTCAAACTGCAGCATAATGGTGTTGAACTCAATCATTTTTTAAGGCGATAGCAAGGCCAATTGTTAAATTTTAGTTAAAAAGAAAATAAAATTTAAATCGTCTGTAACGAATCGGCTGCTGGCGTTGTCATATGGGTATAAAAATAAATTAATAACCTTTAATACCATATTATTATGAAAACTTTAAAATCAATCCTTTTCGGTCTGGCCTTATTAGTGGCAACCGGCGTAGCAAACGCACACCCAAATACATCAAATACCTTGTCAAAAAACGATGTGGTATCTGTGTTCACCAACGCTGTTATTCATGGCAACCTGCAAAATTTAGAGCAAGCTTTAGCTAAAGATGTTGAGTATACCATATATCGCGGCACAAAAACTTTTAAATTAAACAAACAAGCTTTGCTTGACTCATTCAGAGCTTCTGAGAACGTTGAACAATCATGCCAGTATTCTACAGCAATTGTATCTGACATTGACAAGACAATGGTGTTAAGATTAAACATGCAATACGATGGCTTTGTACGTACAAGCACCATTACTATTAAACAACAAGGTGAAGATTGGAAGATCACTTCAATTGAAACCCGCAACAGCTAATTTTAGTTTACGTTTAGTTTATAATTGAGAAGGGCCGCGCTTATGTGTGGTCTTTTTTGTTAAATGCAATAAAAATAAGGCCCCGCTTATAAAAGCAGGGCCTTATCAATTTTATGTAAAAGCTAAATAATTACTTACCCAACTTAGCTTTCAAATTCTCGTCAATGGCTTCTAAAAACTCTTCGGTATACAGGTAATCTGTACCATGCTCAACTTTGGGTTTAATAGTAATGGCCAAATCCTTGGTCATTTTACCACTTTCTACGGTTTCAATACAAACCTGCTCTAAAGTTTTACAAAAGTCTATCAGCTCCTGGTTGCCATCTAATAAGCCACGAAACTCCAAACCACGGGTCCATGCAAATATTGATGCAATTGGGTTGGTTGATGTTGGCCTACCTGCCTGGTGCTCGCGGTAGTGGCGGGTTACTGTACCGTGTGCAGCTTCTGCTTCCATAACCGTTCCATCCGGAGTAACCAATGTCGAGGTCATTAAACCTAACGAGCCAAAGCCCTGCGCAACGGTATCGCTTTGTACATCGCCATCATAATTTTTACAGGCCCACACAAAGTTACCGTTCCATTTAAGGGCCGATGCAACCATGTCGTCAATTAAACGGTGCTCGTATACAATGCCTAATTCAGCAAATTTTGCTTTATAGTCAGCTTGATATATCTCTTCAAAAATATCTTTAAAACGGCCATCATATTTTTTAAGGATGGTGTTTTTGGTTGACAGGTATAAAGGCCAGCCTTTCATTATAGCCTGGTTAAAGCAGGCATGGGCAAAACCGCGAATAGATTCGTCAGTATTATACATAGCTAACGCTACGCCATCACCTTTAAAGTTAAACACCTCAAATGATTGCGTTTCGCCGCCATCTTCTGGGGTGAAAGTGATCGTAAGCTTGCCTTTACCTTTAGTTAAAAAATCAGTAGCGCGGTACTGGTCGCCAAAAGCATGACGGCCAATGCAGATAGGCGCTGTCCAGTTAGGTACCAAACGCGGCACATTGCTCATTACAATTGGCTCGCGGAATACGGTGCCATCCAGTATGTTACGGATAGTTCCGTTTGGCGATTTCCACATTTGCTTCAAACCAAACTCTTCAACACGGGCTTCATCGGGCGTAATGGTAGCACATTTAATACCTACACCGTATTGCTTAATAGCGTTGGCGGCATCAATAGTTACCTGGTCATTTGTTTCGTCGCGATATTCCAGGCCCAGATCATAATATTTAATATCCAGATCCAGATACGGAATGATCAGTTTGTCTTTAATAAATTTCCAGATGATGCGGGTCATTTCATCACCATCCAGCTCAACTACAGGATTGTCTACTTTAATTTTTGCCATACCAGATGCTATTGATTATTTAGGCCGCAAATATAAGAAAATTGAGTTTACCCGTTAATTAATTGGCAATTTGCAGCCAACATTATACAGATAATTACGTTGTGTTGTTGTTTTATAAAACTTAGTTGTATTTTTATCAGCTCTGACAGTGCTAATACTTTAAACTTATTACCTTTTATTAAAACAAATAATTTGGTTTTGAACTTATACGCCTCCAAGAGCATTATGACCCAACGTTTTTTTAAAGCGGCCGCAGCAACCTTATTAATAAGCTTTTTTTGTTTAACCGCTAAAGCGCAGCTTGGATTTGAATACGCACAATACGACGTTGGATTTGGCGCCGCAGCGAGCCGGGTTGTTGGCAGCGATGCGGAAAGCATCACCATTGCACCTACCGGCCATGTTAATTTTACCTACAATGTGAGCCCGTTTATAAACTACGTTGTGGAGGCACAGGGCGGGATTTTAAAAGGCGGCGCGGCAACCGACAAGTCAAAACGTGTTTTTGAAAATAAGTTTGCTGCCGTTATGTTAAGGGCACAGTTACAGGCCGGCGAGTTTATTAATTACTCGGACAGCAGAATAATGAACGGCCTTAAAAATTTCTACCTTTCTACCGGGGTGGGCTTTGTAGTTAACAAATTAGATATTGATCCAACTTTAAGGGTGCCCGACGAAACCGGTTTTTACACACCCGGGCGTAACCATAGTAACCAGTTGCTTATACCCACACGTATAGGTTACGAGTTTAAGGTTTTTAATAAGTATAACCAGCCTTCGGTTAAAATTGATATTGGCTATCAACTTAATTACGTTTTGGGGGATGACCTGGATGGGTTTGAAACCGGCAGAAGCAAGAATGATGCATATGATCAGTTCTCTATCGGTGTAAAATTCGCAATTGGCGGCATCACCTCCTACCGTAAATCCATTTTGTATTAATATTTCGGTTTGTATAACTTTTGGCAAGGTTTTTACTGTATTAACGTAGTAAATACTTAAGCTATATGAACTCCAATAACCCTAAAAACGAAAACTCTGACAGGGACCAAACCCTGAAGAATGAACTTGGCGAAACCATTAATAAAGAACAGCTGAGTTTCAATGCTGACGATAATAGCTATGAATATGATGTAAAAAGCGATGATCCTGACTATGATCATCCCGACCCATACAATACATCGGTTAAAAACGGCGAAGACATGAATTCTACTTACGACGAAGCTAACCCATATGACGCAGTTGACGAATACATACCAAATGAAAGTCTTGAAACGGATGTTGACAAGTTAGGCATGCATATTGACAGCAAAGGAAGTATAGTTGATCTGGATCCGATAGATGAGGTTTTAGGACACACACCCGAAGATGACCGCGACGATTTGGACGAGGAAGGCTATCCGAAAAACGACAGGCCTAAATAAAAAGCAGTAACTAACCATTACGGTTTTTTTGCGAAAACAATTTTGTAACCGGATTTAATGCCTACAGTTTCCGGTGGAGAGCCATATACTATCCAGGTCATTGCATTCGCTGTCAGGCTTACAATCAAAATTTTTTCATTTGAAGGCCTGTTGAAGGGATCCACAGACAGCTGCACATAATTTTTAGTGCCACTTTTGGATAGTGTGAAGCTTCCCAACTGGTTAACAACAGCGGTCTCGGCAAAAAAACCTTTCGAAAAGTTGTTTAGTTGAATGGATATAAATGGGTTGATATCTGCCGGGATACTGGATATTACAGTGTTTGTAGTGCTATAAATTTCTGTATGTGTACTTGTAATTTCCCAATCGCCTGTTAAAAGTGCAGCATCAATTTCCGTCACGCTAGTTCCACCTCCTGTACTTTGATAAGGCACAAAATCGGGGTCATCAGGATATATAGGAGCGTCCTTTTTACAGGCTGTTACCAACAAACATATGATGAGAAAGCTAAGTGCCGAAAGTGATTTTTGCTTCAATATATTGTGATAATTTTCGTATCTAATATAGCGATTTTACCTGTATCAAACCAATCATACGGGTAAGAAATTTTATTAGTCAAAATCAAGATTGAACATTTTACGCAACTCTGCCAACTGAGGGTTTTTGGCAGCCATATATTGGTATACCTCTTTGGCGCCATACGGCTTCCTGTTAACTTTTATCTCATCAATACGCGATGTGATATCCAGGTCAAAGTTTTTTAGGTTTGATCGTAAAAAGTTGAGCAGATTGGGTCTTTCATCCCGCAATTGTGCATCCTGTGCTTTTGTTTCAACAATCACCTCGTATAAAGTAGGGTTAAGCGCCGTTGGCTTGCCCGCAAAAATTGTTGATAATGTTGCTTTACCATCGGCTTTTACCTTTTCGGCATAAGCATTCCAATAATGCAGCAACTGTTCGGGGGTAAATGGCTCTTTGCTATCCCCTTTTAAGTAAGGATCTTCTTCCTCTTCAATTATGTCTGCCGATGAATCTAACCCTTTAAGGGAAGGTATTTTTACTGAAGTTGTACTTGCATTCGGAATAAATACTTTTGGCCTCTCTTCGGCAGCCGGGGGCGGCGTTTGAGCCGGCGACGCTACAGAAGGTGGCGCTTGCGCGGGTTTGTTCGTAGTATAAACAGCAGGCGCATCACTTAAAACAGCTACCTCATTTTTTATTTCGCCCTCAGGCGGTGCAGCTACACTTGCCGGGGTATCAGGTTTTTTTTTTAGTTGCCCGTTGTTATCGGGCATTGCGCTGTTTCCGGATGCTATGTTAAACACCGATTGCAGGTGGCACATTTTAAGCAGCGCCAGCTCAACCTGCAAACGCTGGTTCTTGCTCAGTTTGTAATTCAAATCGCATTGATTTGCTATGCCCAACGCCGATAATAAGAAAGACACACTTGCCGCCTGCGACTGCTGCAGGTACCTGGCTTTAATACCCTCGCTAACTTCTAACAACTTAAGGGTTGAAGTATCTTTACTCACCAGCAAATTACGGAAGTGCTCAGAAAGCCCTGATATAAAATGGGCCCCGTCAAAGCCATTTTGCAGTATCTCATCAAAAAACAACAGCGTTTTGGCGGTTTCTTCGCCAAGCAGGCTATCGGTTATATTAAAATAGTAATCGTAATCTAATATGTTCAGGTTATCAATTACGGCCCTGTAGGTAACGTTACTGCCCGAAAAACTTACTATCTGATCAAACATAGATAGCGCATCGCGCAGGCCGCCGTCGGCTTTCTGGGCAATTATATGCAGTCCGTCCGTTTCGTACGTTATGCTTTCCTTTATGGCGATACCTTGCAGATGCGCGCTCATATCCTCAACCCCAATGCGGTTAAAATCAAATATCTGGCAGCGCGAAAGTATGGTAGGCAGTATCTTATGCTTTTCGGTAGTAGCTAAAATAAAAATGGCGTAATGTGGTGGCTCTTCCAACGTCTTCAAAAAAGCGTTAAACGCGGCCTGCGACAACATGTGCACCTCATCAATAATATAAACCTTGTAGCGGGCACCCTGCGGCGGTATACGCACCTGTTCAATCAGGCTGCGTATATCGTCAACCGAATTGTTGGATGCGGCATCCAGCTCATGAATGTTAAAGGAGTTACCATTTTGGAAAGACACGCACGACGGGCATTCGCCGCAAGCCTCGCCATTGGGCTGCAAATTGGTGCAGTTAATGGTTTTGGCCAATATGCGCGCGCATGTGGTTTTGCCCACCCCACGCGGCCCGCAAAACAAAAATGCCTGCGCCAGCTGATTATTTTTAATAGCGTTTTTAAGGGTGTTGGTTATATGTTGCTGACCAACAACGGTATCAAAAGTAGCCGGGCGGTATTTACGTGCCGAAACGATGAAATTATCCACAGCTACTAAGGTAGATAGAATTTACCTTTCCTGAAAATGGGAAAAGGGATTGTGGATAAAATGAGGGCCGCTGAGGAGAAACAACAGAAAGAGGGGTGTCATGGTGAGCCCGTCGAACCATGGAGCGGGAAGGCCTTTACGCGCCGCCCTTCGACAGGCTCAGGGTGACACCTCACACACTTTGTCATCCTGAGCCTGTCGAAGGATCTTATAAAAGCGACTACCGTGCGGCAATACAGGGCGTATAAGATTCTTCGCTTTAGCTCAGAATGACAATTGATTGGATATTTTATTGCAAATCGTCATCCGGCAAATGGTCATCATCCGGATCGGGGTTGGTAATATCGTAGGCATCGTCGCTCGTGTCCAGGTCATCACCTACGCGTATGGTGTTCAGATCATCCAGGTCTGCGGCAGTATCGTCAAAGTTTTCGTCTTCTTCATCATCCCAATCTTCCTGTTCAACATCTTCATATTCATCAGGCGACTGAAAATAAATGGTATCGTACATAAACGCGGAGTGGCTTGCTGATTGGCCTTCAAATTGTTTAAAATCCATAGCGGTAATATTTTGGGTGATTGAAAAAAGACAACACTTAAAAGACAACCGAACTTACCTGAATGTTTTATACTGAATGTTAAATGGGTGTTATTTTTATTAACAGAAGTTGGCCAACTCCTTGTAAAAAAATACCTTAATACATACTTGAAAAACTAAAATATCATTACTATATTTGCAGCCCCGAATTGTCGGGTTAAATAACTAAAAATCAAAGTACAAAAATGCAACAGTACGAAATCGTGATCGTTCTAACCCCGTTGCTTTCAGTAGAAACTGCTAAGGAGGCTATTGCCAAATACAGCAAGACTTTAACTGATGGCGGAGCCGAAATTGTCCAGGAGGATAATTGGGGTTTGAGAAAACTAGCGTACCCTATTCAAAAAAAGACTACAGGGTACTATCACTTAACTGAATTTAAGGCTCCAGGTGATTTAATTAACAAATTGGAGGTTGAGTTAAGGCGCGATGAGCGTGTTTTGCGTTTCCTTACAATTGCTTTGGATAAACATGCCGTTGCTTACAACGACAAAAAACGTAGCGGTGCTTTTAACAAAAAGCCGGCAGCTAAAGTGGAGGAAGCAAACTAATGGCTAACGAACAAATTAAATACGTAACTGCCCCTAAAGTAGAGGACAACCGTAAAAAATACTGCCGCTTTAAAAAGAACGGTATTAAGTATATTGACTACAAAGACGCTAACTTTTTATTAAAGTTTGTTAATGACCAGGGTAAAGTATTACCTCGCCGTTTAACAGGTACTTCATTAAAATTCCAGCGCAAAGTGGCTCAAGCTGTTAAACGCGCGCGCCACATTGGTTTATTACCTTATGTTACAGACTCATTAAAATAATCGGGAGGTATAAGCAATGGAAGTTATTTTAAAACAAGATATTAAAAACCTGGGCGATAAAGACGATGTAGTAACGGTAAAACCCGGTTACGGTCGTAACTTTTTGTTCCCGAAAGGTTATGCTATTTTAGCTACCGAATCTGCACGCAAAGTTTTGGCCGAAAACCTTAAACAAGCTGCATTTAAACAGGATAAAATACGCAAAGACGCTGATGCAATTGCAGCCCGTTTAGAAGGTGTTAAATTAAACATCGGTGCTAAAGCAGGCGAAACCGGCAAGATATTTGGTGCCATTAACACCATACAAATTGCTGATGCATTGAAAAAAGAAGGTTTTGATGTTGACCGTCGTCGCATCACCTTTGATCAGGAACCAAAATTTGTTGGCGATTATGTTGCTAACATCAACCTGCACAAAGAAGTTAAGGTACAGGTACCTTTTTCAGTAATAGCAGAATAATTTCGGATATCGGATTTTCGATTTCGGATTTAAAAAACAGAAAGCGATGGGTTTAGGCTCATCGCTTTTTTTTTGTGGGGATTTGTCCTAATATTTTGCATGTGACTTGTCCTGAAATAAGTTTACACTTCAAAAGTGTAAACGATGAACAAAATCAAAGAAGAAAAG
>Ga0164241_10000768_pt1 | contig 48567 bp, 38 predicted proteins | sample OricomyardsoilBY_FD_108780 | JGI IMG/M metagenome (GOLD analysis project Ga0164241, IMG submission 108780) | Backyard soil microbial communities from Emeryville, California, USA - Original compost - Back yard soil (BY) | ecosystem: Environmental > Terrestrial > Soil > Unclassified | place: USA... | reverse complement strand
CTCACCCGTGCGCCACTGTACCGGGGCCGAAGCCCTTTCTCGTGCGACTTGCATGTGTTAGGCGCGCCGCTAACGTTCGTTCTGAGCCAGGATCAAACTCTCCAGTTTGAATCCTTCGGCGAGCGCCAGTTCCTTGCGGAACCGATGCTGCCATAATGCTCGCTATCATTCATTTCGCCCAATCGATGCCGCCTCGGGAAGAGACGAGCACGACTGGTGCGGGGACCACGCGATTTCTCGCGGGGTATTAGGACTCAGTTTTCAAGGACCGAGGGGAGCGGTTGCTCCCGGCAGCGGGGTCGCGGTATCTAGTTCCGGTTGTCTCTGATGTCCAGAGATTTTTTCGGAACCTTTCGACTTTCTTTTCTTTCGGTATTCCGATTGAAAAAAGAGCCGCCGACCTTCGCTTGTTCGGGGTCTGGAGTTTCCTCCGTCTGCCGTCCAAGTTGGACCGGGATGCCTTGCGGCCTGCTGTCGACTGCCGCCGTTGAAGGCCGCCGTCGAGGGAGGGGCTATATGGTCGATCCCCTTCGACCAGGCAAGTTCTTTCGATCGCTTTTGATCGTTTTTTCAATCTTATCCACAAGTTGTGGATAACTGGGGGAGCGTTACTCCTTATAGTGCAGCCCTTCGGACGCCGGGTCGGCACCGAAGATTCGAGCTCGGGGGTGCCGTTTGGCCACTCACCGCTGCCTACGGCCCGGGGCGTGGGCGCCTTGATGGCCACCCAAATCGGCCGCCTCAGACCTGCAGGGCGGCGGCGTTGTCGATGAACCAGACGCCGAGGGGCTCGCGGACGAGGAAGACTTCGGCGCCAGAGGCGAGCCGAGCCAGGTAACCGAGCTCATTGTGGGAGAGATCCCGGGCCTGGTAGCGGCCGAGGATGGTGATGGGGCTCCAGGCGCCTTGGAGCCAGAGCGCGTCGGGGCGGCGATAGAGACGCGAGCCGGAGGGCGTTCGCACCTTCACCCGCGCCCAGTGCACCTGCGCCCGCGCCTCCGGCAGGGTGATTCCAGCCTCTTGCGCCAGCTCGCGCGTGGCTTGGGCCAGGGCGCGGCGCGAGATATTGAAGCCCCGGCGCGGCAAGCAGAGCGCGATGGCGTAGCCGTCGGGCATGGCTTCAATCAGAAAGCTGCGGGCTCCCGCGCGGATCGTCACCCCCGCGACGTGGCGAAAGCCCGGGAGGCGCGACGCCTGGACGACCGCGAGCACGATGCGCCATTCGGCGGCCGCGACCTTGATTTCGTAAGGTGAGAGCAAGCCGGCGTAGTCCACCGTCTCCCCCTCGCCGTCGACGAGCGCGGCGGCCAGGGCGCCGCTGTCGTCGCACAGCTGGCCCAGGATCGCGCTGAAGGCGGAGTCGCTTTGATCGCGGGCCGCGCCTCGGCGCAGGCGCTTCATGGTACTCGGACTTGGGCGGTCAGCTCGTTTACCGCGCGCTCGAGCTGGACCGGCGAAGCTTGGCGGAGCTTGTCGAGCAGCTCTCGGCGGGCGCGCACGGCGCGGCGCAGGAGCGCATCGGCGCCGAGCCGTTCGCTCACCTCGCCGGGGGGGACGACCAGCGCCGGCAGCCGCTCTTCCAGGCGAATCACGTGGTAGCCGAACTGGCTCTTCACGAGCCCGGTTTGGTCGCCCGGGTTCGCCAGCGCGTTGGCCGCGCGCGAGTAGTCGAGATCGAAGCCGCCGCGGCCTGCCTTGAAGCCGCCACCTTGCGGCTGGAAATCGCGCCCGTCCGCGGTGACGAACGGCACGTTCTCGGCGCGAATTTCGAAGCCGTCGCTAGGAACGGCCTTGGCCAGGCGCATGAGCTCGTCTCCCGAGCGAGCGCCCCGCACGGCATGCTCGAGGTTTTCTGCGACGGCCCGCGCGCGCGCGTCGCGCTCGGGCTGCTCGTTGCGGACCACGGCGTGCGTCGTGCGGGCGGCCGGAGGGCGGTCGAAATCGAGCCAGCGCTCGCGCACGAGCTCGGCCAGCTCGGCCGGCGTGGGCGGCCCGGCTTGCTCGGCGTCGCGGCCGAGCTGCTCGAGCAAGCTGCGGGCGGCGGCCGCGCGCTCGATACTCCGCGTCGAGCCGACCGGCAGGCTGGCGCGCGCCTCGACCGCGAAGAGCGCGTCGGAGATGGCTAGCTCGACGGCCGCTCGTGGTGGCAACCCTTGACGCTCGGCGATGCGCGCGACGGTGGCGGCGCTCACCAGCTCGCTGGCTACGCGAGCCGCGGCGCCCGCAGGCAAGGAAGACGTCGATACCGAGGGCGGCGGACCACCGTTACTGCAGCCGACGAAGAGTAGCAAAGCGGGAACCACGCTCCCGAGGCTCTTCATGCATCGCCTGCCTTGGGGCGAAGGATGTCGGTGGCGGCCTTGAGGCAGAGGCCTCCTACGACCAGCAGGTACACGGCGACCAAGTCTTTGCGCTCGCCCAGCGCCTGCACCCCTCGAGCAAAAGCGAGGCCGGCAGCGAGCACGAGCAAACAGGAGATGAAATCGAGAGCGCGCGCCACCGGCGGTGAGCGTACTCTGTCTAGCGCGTTGCCAGCCAGAGCAACCCGCCGCCGACCGCCACCGTGAGCGCCCCGAGCGGCCAAACGGCGCGCGACGCCCGCGCGCGCCAGGCCGAAAATTGGTGCGGCTTTCCGACGCGCAGCGCGACGTCGGTGCTCGCCCCTATCATCAGCACGGCGGTGCCGAGCGCCGCGCTATGGGCCAAAAGCGAAGCCCCCTGGCGCTCGACGGCGAAGGCCAAGGCCACCGGGACGAGCCCCACCGCGATGCCACCGGCCAGCACAGGCGAAGCCGCTCGGACGGGCTTGTGGCGCGGCAAAAGCGGCACCCCAGGCACGAGGTTGTCGGGCGACTCGGCGTCGAGGCCTTTGGGTACGGCCCCCCAAGCCAGCGCGTGCAGGAGAAACCCGAGCGCGCCCAGGGCGCCGCGAACGGCGTCCAGCTGGTCGCTGCGCAAGAGTGGACCCAAGCAGGCCCAAGCGCCGAAGCAGCAGGTCACGAAGCCGTAGACGCCCAGCAGGCGAGCCAAGCGAGGGCGACGAGCCGAGAGCACGAACGACGCGGCCAGGGCCATGAGCGCCAACAGCGCGAACCCGCGCGAGGCCAGAGACGCCCCGCCTGGCAGGACCGGCGACAGGACCGTGGCCAGCCACGCGTACAGCCCCGGCGCGACCCGTGAGATGTCCGAGATGAACAGTCGCCGTCGCTGCGCGTGGATGGCGTCGTTCATCGACCTCAGCCGGCGGCGAGGCGCTCGACGAAGTGCAAGAACGTGAGCACGGCGTGACCGGTGCCGCCCTTCGGGTACATGCCGCGCGCGCGCTCGGCCAGCACCGGGCCGGCGATGTCGCAGTGAACCCACGGCACTTTACCCACGAATTCTCGCAGAAAAAGCGCGGCCGTGATGGACCCGCCCCAACGGTCGCCGGTGTGCTTGAGGTCGGCGACGTCGCTCTTCAGCTGCTCGCTCAACTCGTCGAGCAGCGGCATGCGCCAGAACGACTCACCGGCTTCCTTGGCCGCGTCTTCGAGCATGGTGGCCAGCTCGTCTTCGGTCGCGTAGAAGGCCGAGCAGGTCTTGCCCAGCGCCACCAGCGCGGCGCCCGTGAGCGTGGCCGCGTCGACGATCACGTCGGGCTTGAGGCTGACGGCGTAAGCGAGCGCGTCGGCGAGCACGAGCCGACCCTCGGCGTCGGTGTTGACGATCTCGACCGTCTTGCCGTCGAGCGAGCCGAACACGTCGGCCGGGCGGTACGCCGAGCCGTCGGGCATGTTCTCGGCGGCGCCGACCAGCACGTGCAGCTCGATGTCGGGCTTGGTCGCGCCGGCCGCCGCCATCAAGCCGAGCACCGCGGCGGCGCCGGCCATGTCGCTCTTCATTTCGCCCATGCCGGCGGCGGGCTTGATGCACAGGCCGCCCGAGTCGAAGGTCAGGCCTTTGCCCACGAAAACCACCTTCTTCTTCTTTTTCTTGGGCACGTAGCTCAAGTGAATGAAGCGCGGCTCGTTGGTGGAGCCTTGGCCGACCGCGTAGTGCAGGTGCATGCCCGCGGCCAAGATGCCCTTTTTGTCGAGCACCTTGACCTTGAAGCCGTGAGCTTTGCCGATGCGCCGCGCGACTTCGGCGAGCGTCTCGGGATAGAGCTCGTTGGGCGGCTCGTTCACCGCGTCGCGCGCGATGCCGACGGCTTGGCCCACCGCGACGCCGAGCTCGAGCTGCTTCTTTTGCTCCGCCGTGACTTTGCCCGCGACCAGCACGCTCACTTTGGAGAGCTCCGCCTTGGGCTTGCGATCTCCGGTAAAATAGCGAGAAAAGCGGTAGGCGCCGAGCACCAGCGCTTCGCCAACGGCGCGCAGCGGCAGCGGGTGCTCGGGCAAGACCAGCGCCAGGCTCTTGGTGGACGACGACTGCGCGCTGCGCACGGCGCTGGCAAAGGCCGCCCGCACGCGCGCGGCGTCTACGTCCGCCTTGGGCCCGAGACCCACCACGAGCAGACGACGCGCTTTGACACGACCGAACGTGGGCATGTCGGCGAGCTGCTCGACCTTGCCGTCGAACTCGTTGGCCTTGAGGTGGTCGAGCAGGCCACCGCCCCAAGCTTCTTCGAGCGACGCGAGCGACGCGGAGTCCCTGACGGCCCCTGCAAACACGCCGACGATCAGGGCGTCAGCCCCGGTGTCTGCCGCAACGCCTGAAACGAGCTGAACGGAGAACGTCATTTTGGAGCGGCCACGCTAAAACAGCGATCTCGATTCGGCAACAAGACGCACGTGGGCTGGCTCGCCCGAGCCCTGTTTCTGGCCTATCCTTCGCGAATGGCGCGCATGCTTCGCCGAGAACATCGCTTACTTTGGGGCTGCTTTGCCTGCATGGCAGTGTGCTCGGAGGCGCGCGTCGCCGCTGCCCAAGCTCCCTCGGGCGCGGACTTCCCAGCCGATCCGGCACCTGCACCGGCACCGGCACCGGCACCCGTACCTGCGCCAGCGCCTGCACCACCCGCGACCCCACCAGCAACGGCAGCCCCGTCACCCGCTGCGCCATCCTCGGCCGCTGCGCCCGCGCCTGCACCGGCTCCGGCCGCCGCTGCTCCGGCCGCCGCTGCTCCGGCACCGGCCCCTGCCGCGCCGGCGCCGGCACCGGCCGCACCCCCGCCCCAACCTTACGCGCCGAATCCCAATGCGCAGCCCGGCTACGGCAGCGCCTACGGCGAGCCGCCCCTGCCCCCTGCACCTGCCGAGAGAGAGAAGTCGCCGATTCCGCCATTTTCGGTGCGGCTCGATCCGTTCAATTGGATCTTGGAGGGGCAGCTCGGGTTCGAGCTCGAGGTGGGGCTCGCCAAGTGGTTGAGCGTCGAGACGGTGCCCGTCTTCGTGGTCGACGACACGCCGCCGTGGCTCAACTTGGGCGGTGGCGACAGCCGCGTCTACCAGCACAGCGGCGGCTGGGGGCCGCTTTCGGGCGCGTCGTTGGGCGTCAATTTTTGGCCGAACAAGCTGTTCAAGGGTTACGTGATTCGAACCGGCCTCAACAACTACGCGCTGGAGTACGAGACGAAGGGGTCGAAGGGCGAGCGGGTCGACTTCGTGTCGCACACCAAGCGCCAATTTTACGTGATGCTGGGCTCCGTCGAGCGTTGGGGCGCCTTCACGCTCGGCGGCGGCATCGGGCTCGGCTACGATTTGAACAAGGCTTCGCGCTGCATCGCCGATGCGCCGGTGTTCGATCCCGGTGACGCGAAGCCGGGCCGCTGCGACGAGCTGCAAATCGCGGTGCCGGTGTCGAGCACGCGGGTCACGCCCGTGGCGATCACGCCGTTCACCTACCCTTGGGAATTTCTGGCGCGCATCTCTTTGGGCGTAATTATCGACTGAAAGCACGGACGACATGACCGATCGACTCGACCGAGTAACGCTGGTGACGGGCGCCAACGGTGCGCTGGGGTCCGCCATCGCGGCGCGCTGCGCGCAAAATGGCGGGCGCGTGGTGGCGCTCGAACGCAGCAAAGCGGGCGACGTGGCGCTCGAACGGGTGAGCCCGAGCGTGCTACGCGTGCAGGCCAACACCGGCGACGTTGCCGCTCTTTCCGGCGCTTTGCTGCGCGCTGAAGCCGAGCTGGGGCCCCTCACCGGCGCGGTGCTGACGGCCGGTGCTTGGCGCGGCGGCCACAAGTTTCACGAAGACGCCGCGGCCGCCGACTACCGCGCAGTGATGGCGGCGAACCTGGAGTCGGCCGAGGTCGCGTTGCGCGCGCTCTTGCCCGGCCTCGTGCGGCGCAAGCAAGGTAGCGTAGTAGTGATTGGCTCGCGCTCCGGGGTGAGGCCTTACGAGGCGGCCGGCGACGCCGCCTATGCGGCCTCGAAGGCGGCGCTCACCGCGCTGGCTCAAGCCATCGCGGCCGAGGTGCTGGCCGAAGGCGTGCGCGTCAACCTGGTGCTGCCGAACACCATCGACACGCTGGCCAACCGCCAAGCCATGCCGAACGCCGACTACTCGCGCTGGGTCACGACCGATTCGCTCGGCGACGTCGTGCAGTTCTTGCTCTCCGAAGGGGCGCGCGACATCTCGGGCGCGGCCATTCCAGTGTACGGCCGCGCCAACGTGTAGCTCGCGCCCGTCACCAGTACTTCTCGGTCGTGATGTGCCCGGGCGTGCGTTGGCGGTGGCGTTTCAGACCGCGCTCGCCCAGGAGCCGGATCACGTCGTCGATCATGCTCGGGTTGCCGCACAGCAAAAAATGCGCTGTTTCTGCGGAAATTCGCGTCTGGACGCGCTCTTCGAGCTGGCCCGACGCCAGCACCTGCGTCACCCGGCCCGACAGCGCGCCCGCCTCGCTTTCTCGGCTCAGCACCGGTGCGTAGCGGAACGCGGCCCCGCGCTCCGTCGCCAAGCCTTCGAGCTCGCTCCGGTGCGCCAGCTCGAGCGGGCCGCGCGTGCCGTGCACCAAGATCACGCGCTCGGCGCCCTCGAAGGCGCGGCCCGAGCGCAGCATGGATAAGAAGGGGCCGAGCCCCGTACCGGTTGCCAGCAGCCACAGCTCGCGGTGGGGCGGCACGTAGTCGAACGTGAAGAAGCCCTGCGGCTTCGGGTCGAGGACGAGCGAAGCCCCTTCCTTCAGCTCGAACAGCGCCGGCGTGAGCGCTCCCTCGCCCACCCGGGCCAGCAGCACCTCCAGCGGCTCACCGGGGGCGGAGGCCAAGGAGTACGAGCGCGAGACGAACCCGCTCGGCAGCTGCAGGCCCAGGTTCATGAATTGGCCAGGCCGGAAGGGCGCGCGCGAGGCGAGCCTCAAGGTCATGAGACCTGGAGTCCAATCCTGACGGTTGATGACGGTGGTTTGTTCGAGGGCCAAGGGGGCTTATTGAAGCCGAGTTGCTGCAGCTCGGCAGTCAAAATCTCGGACAACCGCAAAACGAAGGGCTGGTGGGTTCGGTGGATGGCATGGCCCAGCGTTCAGGCCGACGGCAGACGCTCGTGATGCGCAGAAAAGTGGCGGCGACCCCAGGCAGACCGTGTACGCTTGCTCGGGATGTCGTTTCCGATCACGTGTACGGCTTGCCACAAGACGTTCACCATCTCGGACGAAATTTACGAGAAAAAGGTCGCTGGCCGCGTGGTCACGATCAAGTGCAAGTCGTGTAGCCAGGGCATCCGGGTCGACGGCACCAAAGGCGGCGGAGCGCCCGCGGCGGCCGCGGCTCCGGCCACGGAAGCCGTGCCCGCCGCGCCGGCTCCCGCACCGACCACGCCCGCGGCCGAGGCGGCGCCCGCGGGAGAGCCGCTGTGGGCCGTCGACTATCCCGACGGCCAGGATCGCGAGTTCACGACGGCCGAGGTGCTCGCGGAGCTGCAGCGCGGCGCGGTGACCGGCACGACGTTGGTTTGGCGCGACGGCATGGCCGAGTGGCTGGAGGTGCACCAAGTGCCCGAGCTGGCCGGTGAGCTCGGCAAGATCGAAGCAGCCAACAAGAAAGCTGCGGCCATGGCCGCGGCCAAGGCCGCAGCAGCCGCTCCCGTGCACCAGCCGCGCGCTCCCATGCCGACCGTGACGGGTCTTGCCGGCTTGCCGGGCGCGGGCGTCGCGATCAAGCAAAAACCCGGGGCCGTCCCCGCCGCGGAGCCGCCCAAGCCGCGCGCCCAGCAGCCGTCCGCGCCGGCGCTCGGCACGCCTCTACCAAAGCCACGGGCTCAAACGCCGTCGGGCTCGGACGACGTGACGCCGGTTCCGCTGCCCAAGGCGCGCGCTGCGCAGCCTTCGGCGCCGGGGTTGCCCAAGCCTCGCGTCCAGCAGCCTTCTTCGCCTGGGCTGTCGAAGCCGCGCGTCCAACAGCCTTCGTCGCCGGAGCTGCTGAAACCACGAGCCAAGCAGCCCTCCGCGCCGGTGTTGCCCCTGCCCGCCGCTGCAGCGCCGCCGCCGCCAGCGCCCCCGCCTTTTGCCGCTCCCGCCGCTGCACCGCCACCGCCCCCGCCAGCGCCCCCGCCTTTTGCGGCTCCCGCCGCTGCACCGCCAGCGCCCCCGCCTTTTGGGGCTCCCGCTCCGCCCGCTCCGGCGCCGCCCATGACCGCTGCTTCGACGCCGGCAGTCACGCCCGAGCCGATGTTCGGCGCGACCCCGCCCCTGCCGCCCAGCGTGGCGCAGGTCGTTTCCCGTCCGCCGCAAGTTCAACCGGCATTTCCGATGAGCGCGAGCCCCGCCCCGTCGGCCAACATCGCTCCGGCGTTCGTGGCCGACCACGCGACGGTGGAGTGGCCGGAAGCCAAGAGCAAGAAGCCCCTCATCATCGTCGGCTTGTTGGTTGCGGCGGCCCTGGTCGGCGGCGCGATCGTGCTGCTGGGTGGAAAAGACGACCCGCCACCCCCGTCGACTCCCATCACCCCCGTGCCGGCGAGCCCCGCCGTCCTCCCAACGTCGTCGCCCGCCACGCGCGCGCCCGCCGAGGCGGAGCCTGGCGCTGAAACCGCGACCGGCAGCGACCCAGTGGCCACCCGAGCAGATCCGGGAGCCACGCCCGGCGCTGGATTTGCCGAGCTGTTCGCCGCTGGCGCGCGTAAGGCCGAGTCCAAAGGCGCGACCGTCGCGCCCACCACGCGCTTCGACGCCGCTGCCACCAAGGCGCCCTTGGCTCAAGCGGCCAGTGAGGCGCAAGCCTGCAAGCAGAACGGCGGCCCCACCGGCAAAGTGACGGTCGTCGTGACGTTCGAGCCGAGCGGCAAGGTGTCCGGCGCCACCATCACCGATCCGCCCTTTGCTGGGACCGCGACCGCTACCTGCATTTCGTCGGCCCTCAAGCGCGCGACCATCGCTCCGTTCAGCGGGCTGCCCGGCACCGTCAGCAAGACGTTCTCGATCTTGTGAACATGAGCGGCGCCGCGATTCCGCTCGTTTCTCTGGAAGTGAGCTTCGGCGCGGCGCCCCCGCAAGGCATGGTCACTCCGCTGTGCCAGTCGCTCTTGGAGCTCTGCCGGCCCGTCTTTCAAGACGAGGACGCGGCGGCGCGCTTGCGCCTCACCGCGCACGAGCTGGTCGAGAACATCGTCAAGTACAGCTCCGACGCCGCGTGCGAGCTGCGCTTCGAGCTGCGCCGCACCGGCAACGGCGCGCTCGAGGCCCGCGTGCAGACCCGCAACGACCCCCGCCCCGAGAACCGGCCCGACGCCGAAGCACGCCTGGCCGCGTTGACGGCCGCCGAGGATCCGCTAGAGCACTACGATTAGATCATCGCCGACAGCGCGCGGCAGCCCGCGGGCTCGGGGCTCGGTTTGGCGCGTATTCACGCCGAAACGGAGTATCGGCTGAGCCACCGCTTCGAGGGAGACTCTTTGTTCATCGTGGCCAGCGGCGAAGTTTGGCTCAAGAAGGGCGCACCACCGTGAGCGAAGGTATCGAGCTTCCCAAGATCGACCTTCCGACCTTCGGCTGTGTGCCGACGCTCGAGGAAGGGAAGCTGAGCGTGACCTTCAGCGGCACCGGCGACGTAGCGGCCATCGAGGCGCTCAGCGGCTACTTGAAGCAAGTGCACGGCGAAGCCGAGCGGCTGAGCCTGAGCGAGGTGACCTGTGACTTTCGCAAGCTTTCGTTCATGAACTCGAGCTGCTTCAAGGCGTTCGTGGTTTGGATCGATACGGTAAAGAACGCGGCGCGCGTCTACCGCATCCGGTTCTTGACGGATCCGGACATGCACTGGCAGCGCCGCAGCCTCGAGGCGCTGCGGCGTCTGGCAACTTCGGTGGTCACGGTCGAGGGGTGAGGGCAACCGCCGCCGCTATTTGGGCGGGCGCACGCCGCTGAAGCGTTGTGACGCCGAGCACTCCACGGCCGCGCAGTCCGGGTTGCCGTTGGTTTGTGGGGAGTAAGTGATGGTGCCCTCGATGGTGTCGGCGTTTTGCTTCGCCTTCACGACCGCGTTGTACGTAAAGGAGCAGTTTCCTTGCTGCTTCGGGACCTCTCCATAGTTGGTCAGCGAGAGCGCCCTGCCCTGGATGGTGCCGTCGAAGTCGGCGGACCCGAGCCACAGCACGAAGAAAGCGCCCGCCAGACCGTCGAGGGTGCCGCGAAGCTGTTGCCCGTCTTGAGTGATGGCCAAGCCGATGCCACTGGTTTCGTTGCCTTCTTCCCAGTTGCTGAAGGCGCAGGTGCTCTCGTCGTTGGTGAGGGCGATGGTGTAGTTTCCCGCGACGTCGGCTGTGAACTCGTCGTCACTACTGCAGCCCGCGAGGGTCAGCAGAGGCAGCAAAACAGCGAGAGATTTGCGTTTTTGGCCCAACATGCCGGACAGCGTAGCAATCGGCATGCCCGGAAGGCGCGCAAATCACGCTCGGAGCTGCGCGCGTGTTTTCAGCGCAGCCACAAATCCAGCCGCGCGCGAAGGCTACGCAGGCGGGGCGCGGTCGCGCTGAGCTCGGGCTCTTCGTCGAACGCGAGGTCCGAGCGCACGCGGCTCAGGGCCGTGAGCAGCTGCTCGGCGGAAGACGCCGGCGTGGGCAAGGCGGGCCATTCGGGCGCGTGAGCCGTGCCGCGCAGCGGATCGGAGATGCCTTCGGGGGACAGCCAGTAGCGCCGACCGTCGGGGGTGAGCGGCGCGGTGCCGAGGTAGGCGCGAGAGAGCTCCGCGCTACGCTCGGGCTTGTGAGCGCTCTCGGGCACGCCGCGCAGCACGGCTTCGGCCTCCGCGCGCGCGTGTGACGCGTGCTCTTGCGCGGCCATGGCTAGCGTCCAGCTCAAGATCGTCCGCAGCGAGCCCTTTCGGCCGGGGGCCAGCTCGAACGCGAGCTGCCCGTCGCTCTGGTTGCCGGGCGCAGCGGCCGCTTTGCCCTGCAACGGCAGCTTGCCGTCCAGCGCTTGCTCGATCAGCGAACGCATCACCGAGCGATTGAGGCTGAGCAAGAAGGCGTCGCCGGCCAGCGCGTAGTACACGGCGACCTCGTGACCGCGGTCGCGGCCGAGCACGCGCACGACCTCCACGCCGCGATACTGGGCGAACGGCGCCCACTCCACCGCGCCCGGGGCCGCGTTGTCGACGAGCTGCCGCAGCGCTGCGAGCGCGACGGCGGCCGCGACCCGACTACGCAAGCCCACCACGGCGTAGGCGGGTAAACGAGACAACACGTCGAAGTCGTCCAAGGGCGCGTCTTCGCGACCTCGCTCCTCCGCCGACGCGGGTCGCTCGAGCGGCATATCCCCGGTCTGGCGCAAGAAGCGCGAGGCGGCCATGAGCTCCGCGCGATCGGCGACTCCGACCATGGCGTAGTCGCCCAACCAATCGAGCGTTATGCCGCGGCCGCGCCCCGACGCAAAAGACAAAAGGCCCGATAGCTCGCGGCGCAGCGGAGATTTCTCGCCGATGCCGATGCCGAGACGCGCGCCCGACGCCAGATCGCCGGCCGCGAAGTGCCCGTCGCCGCCGAGATCGAAGCGTGACGCTTCGTCGCCCGGGACGAGCGGGAGCACGCGCATCTCGGCGTGCAAGCCGCGGCTCTCTCCGCGCCGCGCGCTCGAGAGCCGGAGCGCGATGGGATCGATGAACCGCGACCAGCGCTGCCGGTACTGCCGCGCGAACTCCGCGTAGCTGTCGCGCTCGATCGTCGAGACGTGGCTCACCTGCGGCAAATCGATGAGCGGCTCGAGCGCGGCGGGTGTGCCCCAGGACGAGCGTGGCGCGCTGCCTGGCGCCCAGTCGATGCGGCCACCGCTCTGGTGCTGGAGCTCGGCGGGGCCGAGCAGACCCGAGCGAAACAGCTCACTCTTGTCGACCGGGCTCTTTCCGTGCACCCAGCCGAACAGCAATGCCGCGATCGGGGCCGACGTGAGCTCCGTCAGCGCCACTTGCCGGCGAGCCTCGGCGACTTTCTGGGCGGGGCCAACCACCGCCTCGACGAAGCGGTCACCGATGAAGGCCAGAAGCTCGGCCGGCACCTGCGCGTCACGCGCGAGCATGTACTGGAAATCTAGCTCGTCGGCGAGCTTGGGGGCCTTGCCCTGGATGGTAGAGATGACTCGCTTGATGGCGGCCGGGCTGTTCGACACCAGCTCGAGCTCACCCACCACGGCGTGGTGTTGGCGTACCCGACCGTCGGGTGAGCGCGCAACCTCGACCGTGACCCCTTCGTGGCTGAAGCTGCTGCTCTGCGTGCCGCCGTGGGCCGCGCCGTGCGTCGCGAGCGCCTTGAGCAGCGCAGCGCGAAACAAGAGCGGGCTCTTGAGGCGAAAAATCAGCGTGACGTCGCTGCCCTCGTGCACGTACGGGTCGCTGCCGGTGAGCGCAAAGTCTTCGACGACCTCCGGACCCAGCACGCGCGAAAGATCGCCGGTTTCGACGCCGAGCTCGGCCAGGTAGCGTGGCAGCGAGCCGCGCTCGGTCGCGGAGCCGTCGAACAAGTTGGCCGCGGGCGCGCCCACCGTCTCGACGAACGAGAGAATGTCGCGAAAGGCGCCGAAGCTGTTGGCGCGCACGAAGTAGAAATCGGCGGGTACGGCCCTGGCCAAGGGCTCATCGGGCGGCTTGGCCGCCAAACGCTTGGAGAGCTCCGCCCAAGGGTGCCGTTCGAGCTCGGGCGGTGAGAGCTTGGCGATGGGCACGGTGCGCGGCAGCTTGGCGGCCGAGAGCACGCTGCCGCGGCGAGTGGCCAACGCCGCCTGCACGGCGGCGCGCCCCGAAAAGGTGTCCATCAAGTCGACCAGCTCGACGTTGCTCGAGGGCATGCGCGGGCCGTCACCGGGCGCGCCCGGCAGTTTGTAGCGAGCGCGCAGGCGAGCGGCCGCCGCCGTGCCGAATACGTCGCGCTCGCGGCTCAAGTAGTCGGCCGCGGCCGCCGCCCACTGCGCCGGCAGGTCGGGGGAAACGGCGCCCGTCGGGGCGATCGCGCGGAAGCGGAAGTGGTGGCCAGGCTGAGCGCCCGCCGCTGGCGTGTACGCGTCGCCCATGATCTTGGCGCCGAGCTCGCCCTTGGGCCGCCGCAGCCAGAGCAGCATCTCGGACCCTTTGCCGCGGCTGACCAGCTGCAGCGGCGCGCTGCTACCCGTGATGCGCGCCTCGGTGCCCAGCCAAAACGAGTCGCCCGGCACCTCGGCCGCGAACTCGGGCAGCACGAGCTCGAGCAGTTGGTCGTCGCCATCGACGACGTGGCGCCGCACCTTGAGCTCTAGCGGCGCCTCGTGCTCGACGGGAGGAATGCGGCCGGTGCGGAGCTGAAAGGGAGCTGGCTCGGGCTCTTCCGCCAGCTGCGCGGGCGCGGGCGGAGCGGGGGCCTGGCTGGGAGCGGGCGCGGGCGCGGGCCGCGCTGCGGGTGGCGCCGCGCAGGCGACGAGCCATGAGGCGCTCGAGACCAACGCCGCGAGCACTTGCCGTGAGGGCGCCATGAAAGCCGGAAGACTAGCCGCGACCGGGGCGCTTGTCGTGGGGACGTTTGGGTCAGGTCACGAGCACGAGCTTTCCGACGCTGGCTCCGCCCTGCAGGGCACGGTGCGCCTCGGCGGCGTCAGCGAGCGGGATTTCGGTCACCGGCAGAGGCCGTAAGACGCCGGCTTCGAGCTCCGCCAACATGCGCGACATGGCTTCGGTGAGCAGTCCGCGTTCCTCGAACAAGTACGAAAGGTTGAAGCCGATGACGCCCTTGTTGACGTTGACCATCTCGAGCGGATGAAAGCGCGGCGTGCGCAAGAAATCCCAAGCGAGCTTGAGCCAATTCGGCCGGCCGCTGCCACGCGACAGCATGCTGGTAAAGCCGTAGACCACGAGGCGGCCCGTGGGGCGCAGGTGCGCGTAGCTCTGAGCGAGTGTTTCGGCCCCATTCGATTCGAGCACGTAGTGCAAACCGTCAGGCGCGAGCCGCTCGACCTCGGGCCAGAGCGCTTGGCTGCTCTTGTCGATGACGTGAGCGGCGCCGTAGGCCAGGGCCACGTCACGTTTGTGACCGGCGCCCACCACGCCGATCGGCACCAGGCCGTCGGCGCGCGCCAGCTGCAGCGCGGCGAGCCCCACGCCGCCGGCCGCCGAGTGCACCAGCACGCGCTCACCCCGCCCCGGGCGAGTGCGCAAGATCTCACGCAGGGCATAGTACGCGGTCAGGTGCACGGTCGGAAAACCTGCCGCTTGCGCGTGCGACAAGCCGACCGGCACGCGGAACAGCTGATCGCGCGGCACGCACACCTGGCTGGCGTAGCCGCCGAAGCGCGTCACGCCGAACACCCGCTCGCCGCGCTCGAGATCGGTCACGCCCTCGCCGAGGGAGGCCACCTCGCCCGAGACCTCGAAGCCCGGCGTGATGGGCCAGCCGACGTATTTTTTGGCCGACTCGTACAGGCCGAGCCGCACCACCACGTCCGCAAAATTGACGCCCGCGGCCCGGGTAGCCACCACGACCTCGCCAGGGCCTGGCCGTAAATCGGGCGCGTCTACCAGCACCAACCGGTCGAAGCTGCCCGCCTTGGCGATCGAGATCCGCTGCATGCTTAGCCCAATCGAGCGCCGGTCAAAGACCGCTTTGCTCGATCCAACGCTGCGGAATGGTCCCGAACGACAGTAGCCAATCGTTGTACCGCTTGAGCGACCAGCCGCCTTCGTCGACCTTGCGCTGCTTGAGGCGGGTCACCTCCATTTTGCCGATCAAGTAGCTCATCGGCACCGTGGGCGAGGCGGTGTACCAGTTGACGTCGCCCTCGGCGCGCCCACGCGTGAAGCCGACGTGCTTCATCAGGTGCTTCACGGCGCCTTCGTAGTCGAGCTCGCCCGCGTGCAAGCCGCAGTCGACCAAGATGCGGTGCGCGCGCCAGAGGGCGTCGTGGAGCAGGTTCAACTTGGCCGTCGGATCGTGATTGACGCCGTGGTCGACGGCCATTTGCTCGCACCACAGCGTCCAGCCCTCGTAAAAGACCGAGTGCGCGAACCAGCGCCGCACCGGGCTGGGGTGGCGATTGGCGATGCAAAACTGCAAATGATGCCCGGGGTACGCCTCGTGCGCGCAGGTGGCGGGCACGCCGAAATGCTGACTCACCTCCGCGGCCCGATCTTTGTCGGTGGCGCGCGTCAGGCTCAGGTCGTTGACCCAAAACACGCCCAGCTGCTTCTTGTCGTAGCAGCCAGGCGAAGAGTAAGCGGCGGTCGGGAACTGATGTCGAAAGAACTCCGGCACCGGCTTGACCAGCAGCTCGTCGCCGACCGGAAAGCTGACGATGTTCGCGCGCCGAAACTCGTCGGCCACGCGCGCGGTCTCGTGCGTGTATTCGCTCAGCAGGTCGCCGCGCGCGGGCGACCAGTCGTGGGCCGCGCGCTCCAAGATGTCGCGCGCCTTCTTGCGGGGCGAGAAGCGCGCCGCTTCGACCGCCATCTCTTGCTCGATGCGAGCGACCAACGCGTGCCCGTAGGCCAGAGCTTCCCGCGCTGTCAGGTCCCAGCCGAGCCGCTCGCGCATCAACGCCTCGAAGCGCGGGCGCCCGAGCGAAAAATCGCGCGGCTTGCCCGCGGCCACGCGCGACACCCGCTTGCCGTAGGCGCGAAAGGCCGACGCGGCGGCCGTGAGCAGCGCTTCCAGGCGTTTGGGCTTGATCTGACCGGTAGCGGCCAGCGGCTCGCGAATGGCCTCGAACAGCGCGGGAGCGCCCGCCACCGAGCTCTGCGCGGTCTCGCGCCAGAGCGGCACGGGGCGCCTCACCAGCTCGGCCGCGCCGTCCAAGTAGGCGGGCAGCTTGGCCAGGCGCGCGGCAATGGCTTCGGCGACGGGCGTCAGGTCGTCGGCGTTGCGCACCACCAGGTGGTGCACGCTGCCCAGCGCGCCCGCGACCCAGCTCTCGGGGTTGCGTCGGAAGGTCTCGCGCTCGTACGACCACGTTTCGGTGCGCAGCTCGGCCAAGAGCGCGCGCCGGTCGAGCCAGTCGTCGCCGCGCAGGTCGTTCTCGGGAATGGATTCGACCTCTTCGAGCGTCGTTTGCAGGAGCTTCTGCTGAGCGCGGATGAGCTTCTCGGACGGGATCTCGAGGTCGCCGTCGAACTCGTGGCGGCCCATAGCGCTGCCAACGCTTGGGAAGCGCGCCATCGTCTCTTCGATGTAGCGCTCGCCGAGCTTGCGCAGCGCGCGCGCCGGGGCGCCTTGAGGCTGAAGACGTGCGGGCTTCGGCGGCTTGCGTTTGGACTTGCTCATGCCGGGGCCAAGGCAGCTTCGACGACTTTTTGTGTGCCGCGCAAGCTCGCGGTGTCGAGCGGGCTGGCTTGGCCGGCAAGGAGCTGGGCCCGCACCGCTTTGTGGGGAAAACCAGGGCCGAAGAGCGCCTCCGCCACCTCGCTAGCTTTGGCCGAGCCCGTCGGCCCGAGCGCGACCACGGCCACGATGGGCAACAGCTCGCCCAGCAAGCCGGCTCGAGACAGGACGGCGCGGTCTTCCTCGCCCCCGACGTGCACGCTGCGGACGAAATGCCGGACGTCGACCTTCTTGCCCAGGCCGTCGATGTTGCGCCGAATCACGTGCTCGCCCTTGGCCAAGAACTCGGCGATGGCTTGCTCGACGAAGGCGGAGCCGCCGCGCTCGGCCACCACGCGCTCGGGCAATGCCAGCACGTAGCGCGCAGCGGTGATGACGTTGGTCACGCCCTTGTCTTGTTGGTCGAGCAGGCTGGCGCCCAAAAAGTGCAAGCCGCCCGAGGTGTGAGCCTCGAGCCGCGCGACCAGCTCTTCGACCGGCGGCGCGTCGATGAGCTTCACGTCGGCGTACTCGTCGAGGCTGGCCACGCCCAGCGAGAGCGCGGGGCCGAACGACATGTCCGGCTTGGGGTGAAAGCCTTCGGTGTAGGCGGTCTTGATGCCGGCGCGGCGGATCACGCGCGGCAGCTCCCGGATCAAATCCAGATGCCCGAGCAGCGCCACCGAGCCCGTCTTGGCGAAGCGCAGGCGGAACCGCACGGGGGTGCCGACGCGCACCGGCCGATACAGCTCGGGGCGCAAGCGCTTGCGCTCGGCGGGCGGCTTGGCCAGCTCCTCGGGCGGCAATTCCATGCCAAAAACCAGCGGTTCGGGGCGCTTGGGGCCCTTGGCCTTGCCCTCTCGCAAGATGGGCAATTGCACGCGCTGGTTGGGCTCGCGCGCGCCCAGAAGGCCGAGAAAGTCTTTGCGATCGCTGCGCATCTTCGTGAGATCGCAGGCGATGCCGCAGTCGTAGCAGACCAGCCGGCGGTTCTCGCTCTCGGCTTCTTGCAAGTTGGTGGCGTGGATGAACTGCCCGACGACCTTGCCGCATGGCGGACTGGGGCGGCTGGCGAGCGCCTTCCGGTACTCGCGCGCCAAGAAGCCTTCCTCGAGCCCGATGTCGAAATGGCTCCACGGCAGACGCGCCGTGACGGGAATGGTGCCCAAGAACTGCGCCGGATCGATCTGGAAATATTCCAGCGCTTCGCGCCAGACCTGGAGCTTCACGTGCTCTTCCCACGAGTCCATACGCGCGCCCTCGTGGTACGCCCGCTCGATCACTCGGCTCAGGCGGCGGTCGCCGCGCGCCAAGATACCTTCGAGCGTGCTCGTCTCGGAGTCGTGCGTGCGCAGCTCGAGCCCACGCACCTTGCGCACCTCGTGCCGTAAAATCTGTTGCTTTCGCTGCGTTTCTGGCAACGTATCTTGCGCGCACCACTGAAACGGCGTGTGCGGCTTGGGCACGTGGGTCGAGACGCTGACCGTCACCTTGGGGCGGCCGCCCACGCGCTTGCCCACCGCGAGCGCGTTCTTGCCGACCGACGCGATGCCCAGCACGTCCTCGTCTTCTTCGGTGGGGAGACCGATGATGAAGTAAAGCTTCATGCGATCGAAGCCGCGCGAGAAGGTGCGCTCGGCGGTCTCGAGCAGCTGCTCTTCGGTCACGTTTTTGTTGATGACGTCACGCATGCGCTGCGTGCCCGCCTCGGGCGCGAAGGTGAGCCCGGAAGCGCGCACCTTGCGCATGTCGTCCAGTAGATCTTCGGCCAAGCCGTAGGCGCGCAGCGAGGCCACGCTGAGGCTCACGCGCTCGGGCGCCGTCTTCTCCACCAGCTTCTTGATCAACGGCGAGATGCAGCTCAAATCGGCGGTCGACAGCGCGGTCAGGCTCACCTCGTCTTGGCCCGATTTTTCGAGCGCCCGCACGACCGTCTCGATCACCTCTTCGGGGTTACGCTCACGCACGGGGCGGTAGATCATGCCCGCTTGACAGAAGCGGCAGCCTTCGGTGCAGCCGCGCGCGACCTCGATGCTCATGCGGTCGAAGATTGCCTCCGGGCCGCCCACGGGGCCGTCGTCGGGGAAGGGAAATTTCGAAATATCTTCGAGCAAACGCCGCTCGATCGGGAACGGTAGGCCCGGCTCTTTCGGCCCCGTGACGATCATGAAGCCGTCCACCGGATCGATGGCCGTCTCGTACAGCGAGGGCACGTACACGCCGCGCAGCTTGGCCAGGCGAATCAGCCGCTCGTGGCGCGTGAGGCCTTCGCGCTTGCTGGCCGCCCAACACAACGCAATCTCGCTGGCGGCCTCTTCGCCGTCGCCAATCAAGATGGCGTCGAAGAAGTCTGCGGCAGGCTCGCAGTGGGTGGCGACTGGGCCGCCCGCCACGATCAACGGATCGGCCTCGCTGCGCGCGTCGCTGCGCAGGGGAATGCCCGACAGCTCGAGCATGGTGAGCACGTTGGTGTAGGTGAGCTCGTACTGCAGCGAGAACCCGACCATGTCGAAGTCGCACAGCGGGCGCGAGCTCTCGAGCGAGACCAGCAGCTTGCCGTGCTGGTGCAGCTGCTTCTGCATGTCGCTCCAGGGCAAGTAGGCACGCTCGGCCAGCGTGCGCGGGTCGTCGTTCAGGATTTTGTACAGGATGCGATAGCCGAGGTGGCTCATCCCAATGTCGTAAATTTCCGGGAACGCGAGGCAGACGCGCGCTTCCACGCCCTCCCACGGTTTGCGACGAACGCCGTGCTCGGCGCCGGTGTAGCGGTTGGGCTTCTCGACCTTGTCGAGAAACTTGGCGTAGGGATGATCGAGGAGCTGCATGGCGTGCGTCCAGAGCGAGCGGCTTTTTGGGGGGCGCGAAACATAGCGCATGCGCGCCCCGGCGGTAATTTCCGACAAATTGGCCGCCTTGAGGGCGGGGATGTCAAAGCTGCCGCCTCCCGCCAGCGACCCGGGCCGGCTAGAACGGGAGTCGTGAACGTCCGGCTGCTGATCGATTCGGTGGTGCGCCAGACCATGGTGCTGGTGGCCGAGCTGGCCACCTCGGGCGGCCTGCGGGCGCCGCTCTCTCACGTCGCCGGCCAGGCGTTCTTGGAGCTGGCGCGCGAGCTCGAGCACCAAGGTGTGGGCAAGAAGGTCAGCGCGGACATGTTCGGCATGGCGCTCCGCACCTACCAACGGCGGACTCAGCGCCTGGGCCAAAGCTTGACCGACCGCGGCCGCTCGCTGTGGGAGGCGACGCTCGAGTTCATCGAGCAGGGCGGTGTCGTCCAGCGCGACGACATCTTGCGGCGCTTTCGTCACGACGACGAGCCGTCACTCCGTGGGGTGCTGAGAGATTTGACGGACAGCGGGCTCGTCTTCAGCTCCGGCTCGGGCAGCAGCCTGGCCTTCCGGGCCGCGACCAAAGACGAAGTGCGCTCGCTACGCCGGGGTGGGGACCGCTTGGGGCTGGAGGCCTTCGTGTGGAGCAGCATCTATCGCGAGGGCGATCTGAGCGCCGACGAGCTGGCAGCGCGTACCTCGCTGCCCCTCAGCGAGCTTCTACCCATCGTGGACGGCTTGGTCGCGTCGGGCAAAGTCGAACGCGTCGTTCAAGGCAACGCGGAGCGGCTGCGCTCGGCGACGCTGTTGCTCGGCTTCGACGATCCAGCAGGTTGGGAGAGCTCGGTCTTGGATCACTTCAGCGCGCTGGTGCAGACGGTGATCCGCAAGCTTTCGGTCGACCAGCGCGCCAAGCACAACGACGAGCTGGGCGGCAGCACGTATCACTTCGAGCTGTGGCGGGGGCATCCGTTCGAAAGCGAAGTTCTGGGCGAGCTTTCACGGTTCCGCGCGCGCATGAGCGCGCTGCGAACGAAGCTCGACGAGTACAACAGGGCGCAGCCAGGGCAAAAATCCAAGCTGCGAGTCGTGGCCTACTACGGGCAAAGCGCGGTGGAGGAAGACGATGATGATGAAGACGGGACGAGCAGCGATGTGGGCTAACCGGACAGTGTGCGGCGCTCTGCTGCTCGTGCTCGGCCTGGCCGGGGGCTGCGGCAAGGCCGAGAGCACCGAGAGCGGCGAGACCCATTTCGTCACCTGTGAGAGTGACGCGGACTGCAGCGACGTGGCCGGCGCTCATACTTGCAGCGGCGGCGTTTGCCGCGGCCCCGCGAACGACAGCGAAACCTCGGTCGACACGCCGGCTTGCAGCAGCGGCTGCGGCGCCTCCGAGTGCGCGGCGCCGGGCGCGTGCACGCTCGCGGCGGCGTGCAAACTCGTCGATTGCGGCACGGCGCTCGTGGACGACGACGCCTGCGTGCGGCCCAGCTGCGAAAGCGACGCCGATTGTGCCAATGACGAACGTTGCACCGCCCTCTGGTCCGGCAAGCACGAGCAGTGCGTGCAGCGCGGCGACAGCTGCGAGTGCTCCATTGGTCTGGGTCTGTATCCGGTCAACCTCTGCAGCCCGGTCTCGCTCGCGGGCATGCGTGGGCAATGGCAAAAGCTCGTCGTCACCGAAGAGGTCTTGGGTGACTCGACGGTGCGTACTTTCTACCCCGACGGCAGCATCACCATCGAGCAGCGCTCACTCGAGGCCGACGTGACCGTGCGCTCGACGGCTCAGCTCAGCGCCGAAGATCTGGATGACCTGACACGCCAGGTGAACGGGCCCTTCCTGCGGCTCGAGCTGGCCAACCCTACGCCGTGCCCCACCACCAAGGCGCGAGACGACATCGTGGATTTGTACCTGAGCGACGCGAGCGCCAACGGCAGCGCCATGGATACGCCCGCGCTGTCCAAGAACGTCGCCGGTTGCCTGAATCCTCCCGACGATGTCATCCCATTCTCGAACCTCATAGGTTTGGCCAGCAAGTACTGAAAGCCGTGTAGGCTGCGGGGTCATGCTCCGCTTCTGGTCGCTCGTGGTCACGCTGAGCCTCGGCGCTTGCTCCGCAGCCGATGAAGGCACGAAGCCTCCGACGGCGACGCCGGACACCAGCGTGTTCGACAACTGCGTCGCCTTCGCGACCGAGCTGTGCGCGGACGCCGAAGGCTGCTGCCGCACCGCCTACGGCGACTTCAGCGCCGAAGGTTGCCTGGAGACCTTCAAACGCACGGTGTGCCACCCGGGCGCGGACGCGGTCACGGCCGGCAAGGCGACGTTCGACGAAGGCGCCGTCGCGGGCTGCTTGGAGGCGCACGCCGACGCGCACGCCATCTGCACGCCGACGTGGCAACAAACCCTCGAGCTACGCAAGAAAATCGACGGCGCCTGCCGCGTGCTCAGCGGCACCACGGAGCCGGGCGGCCGCTGCGGCAGCGCCGCTCACTGTAAAGCTCCGGAAGGCGCCGTGTCCGCCGACTGCGTGAAGAACGTCTGCACCCTGATCGAGATCTTGCCGGAAGGCGCCGAGTGCCCGTTTCCTTCGGGCTCGGTCTCGGTGTGCGACGACGGCTTGGCCTGCGACGCAAAAGGCTTGGGAGCCACGGGCCACTGTGTTCCTGCCGTGGCCATGGACGCGACGTGCGACGCGAGCGTGCTGGAAGGCAGCGATTGCGGCCTGGGCCGCTTCTGCGATCCCGAAACGGAGCGATGCCGGCTCGCCACCAATATGGGCGGGCCCGGCTGCAGCCAAAGCAACGAGTGCGTCTCTTTCGATTGCGACCGCCTCGCAGGCGAGTGCGCCCCCGCCCCCGCCGTGTTGTCTCGCGCGACGTGCCTCGGCGCCTCGTCGAGCCCCTGAGACTTCACGCTCCCTCCGGCCGGGGCTCTGGCTAGCGCCGTTCCCACTCGCGGTATTCGGGCAGCACGGCCTGCATACGCAGCTTGCGCTCGTGCTCGGGCGGTAGCACGAGGGCGGGCGGTTTGATGGCGAGGAGCTTTTGCTCGTCCACGGCGTCGACCAGCTCGGGGGGCAGGTTTTCGGCGGAGTACTGGCGATAAATACCGGAGGTGATGAACAGGTCGAACACGTCGGGGTCGAGGTGGTGCTGCTCTTTCATGCGCCCCATGATGGCCATGACCTCACTCAGCTTTTTTGGCTGTTTGTAGGGGCGATCCACGGCCGTGAGCGCCTCGAACACGTCGGCGACGGCCATGATGCGCGCCGGCACCGACATATCGCCCGCGTACACGCCGCGCGGATAGCCGGTGCCGTCCATCTTTTCGTGGTGACCGGTGGCGTACTCGGGCACGCGCCGCAGCTGGGGCGGAAACGGCAACGCGTTCAAGATGTTCACGGTGTGGACCATGTGCGCGTTGATGATCAGGCGCTCTTTTTCCGTGAGCGTGCCGCGCGAGACGGACAGGTTTTGCACCTCTTCGTCCGTGAGCAGGGGCACGCGCTGTCCGTTCATTTCGAGCGTGCGCGCGGCGATGCGGCGGATGCGCTCCTGCCCCTCGCGCGGTAAGAGCTCTCCGCCGAAGTTGGTCGTCTCGAGGAACGCGAGGTCGTCGCGCAGGGCTGCCTGTTCTTGCTCGAGCTGGCGTTGCACCGCGGCCGCGTCTTCGCCGGCTCTCTCGCGCTCGTAGGCCAAGAGGCGAGCGTCACGCTCCAAGACCTCGAAGCGAGCGCGCACGGTGTCGATGCGGTCGTTGATGGTCTCGAGCTTCTTGGACTTGTCCATCACGTGCACGGGCGTCACGACCTTGCCGCAGTCGTGGAGCCAGGCGGCGATGCGCAGCTCGTACCACTCCGAGTCGTTCAGGTTGAAGTCGGAAAAAGGGCCGGTTTTCGCGTCGCAAGCCGCGCGGGTGAGCATTTCGGTGATGACCGGGACCCGCTCACAGTGGCCGCCGGTGTACTCGCTCTTGGCGTCGATGGCCGAGGCGATCATCTTGATGAAGCTCTCGAGCAGGTCGCGCTGCGCGTCGCGCAGCAGCTTGTTCTGCAAGCTGACGCCGGCTTGTGAAGCCAACACCTCGACCGTTTGCTGATCGAGATCGTCGAACGGCACGACCTCGTTCGTGTTGGCGTCGCGCGCGTTGATGAGCTGCAAGACGCCGGCCACACGCCCCGCCGAGTCGAGCATGGGAATGGTCAAGAATGAAACGGAGCGGTAGCCGCTCCGCGCGTCGAACGCCTTGGTGCCACTGAAGTCGAAGCGCGTCGTGTCGTAGGCGTTGGGAATGTTGATCGATTGCTTGCGCAGGGCCGCGTAGCTCGCAATGTGGCGATGATTGGGCGCGCCCGAGACTGGGTCGCGCAGCGGAATCGGCGGCAGCGTCGGAGCGCGGCCCGTGGTGCCGCCAATGGCGATGCCCAGCGAATCGGTGCGCATGATCGCGAAATGGAGGCTGTCTTCGTCCTGACGGAGGTACAGCGTGCCGCCGTCAGCACGCGTCAGCTCCTTCGCTTCGAGCAAGATTTTCTCGAGCAGCCGGTTGGTATCCGTCTCTGCCGAAAGCGCGACCCCGACCCTGAGTAGGAGCTCCAATCTACGGAGCTTGTCGTCCGAAGCAGCCATAAACTCGCTCATGGTCCTACCGCTTCAATCATAAGTCGAGCGGTGCTGAACCTGCCCGCCGTGTTTCTCGGCTTCGGCCTCGGCCTCGGCCTCGGCCTCGGCCTCGGCGCCGAGTGAGTGTCGAGGCCACGCTGCCCGCCGCCACCTCCGTGCTAAAGCGTCGGCCATGTTCCCGCCCGGCCCCCTCGCCATTCCGCAACTAGCCGCCCCCGTGGACCGCGTCTGGCGTATCCCGGGCTCCAAGAGCATCACCAACCGCGCGCTGGTGCTCGCAGCCTTGGCCGAAGGCACCACGCGACTGGAAGGCGTGCTCGAGAGCGACGACACCCGCCACATGCAGCAAGCGCTGCTCGACTTGGGGATCGTGGTGCGCAAGCTCTCGACGACTACGCTGGAAATCGAGGGCGGGCGCCACCGGCTCAGAGCCCCGAGCCGCCCGCTGTTCATCGGCAATAGCGGTACCACCGTGCGCTTTTTGACCGCGCTCTGCTGCCTGGTCGACGGCCCTGTAACCCTCGTGGGCGATGAAGCCATGGCCAAGCGCCCAATCGGAGACTTGGTCGACGGCCTGCGCCAGCTCGGCGTGAAAATCGACTGCGCCACGGGGTGCCCTCCGCTGACAGTGTACGGGGGCAAGCTGCCCGGCGGGCGGATCTCCATGCGCGGAGATCGCTCGAGCCAATACTTCTCGGCTTTGCTGCTCGCGGGCGCGCTCTCGGACGGCGAGACCGAGGTCGACATCGAAGGCGAGCTGGTCAGCCGCCCCTACGTGGAAATCACCCGGCGCATGGTCGAAGATTTCGGCGGCAAGATCGAGGTCACGCCGCGAGGTTTCTGGTGGCGTGGTGGCGGTCGCTACATCGCGCGCGCTTACGGCATCGAGCCCGACGCCTCCAGCGCCAGCTACGCGTTCGCGTTCGCGGCCGCGACCGGCAGCCGCATCCAGGTGCCGGGTTTAGCGCCGGGCGCGCTCCAGGGTGACTACGGCTTCGTCGAGCTGCTCGAGCGCATGGGTGCGCGGGTCGAGCGCGCCGACGGAGCTACCACCGTCGTGGGCGGCGCCGGGCTCGCCGCCATCGACGCCGACATGTTCCACATCTCGGACACCGTGATGACCCTGGCCGCCATCGCGCCCCTCGCGCAAGGCACGACGTCGATCCGAAACGTGGCCAACATTCGCATCAAAGAGACCGACCGGCTCGCCGCCACCGTGGCCGAGCTACGCCGCCTTGGCCAAGAGGTGACTGAAGGGCCGGATTTCCTGACCATCCAGCCCCGCCCCCTCACGCCGGCCCTCGTACAGAGCTACAAAGACCACCGCATGGCGATGAGCTTTGCCATCTTGGGGGCTGCGCGGGCCGGCGTATCCATCGAGGATCCGGCGTGCGTGGCCAAGACCTACCCCGAGTTTTGGCGCGATTTGGCCGCCCTGTATCCCGCCTCCCCCTGGTAACCAAAAAATGACGGGGGTGGCCGTGACGACCCTCAGGAAGTCGGGTAAGAGGCCGGATTCTCGAGCGTTTGCTCGCTTAACCGAACATGCCCGGCATCCGCATCATCGGCACCGGCCACCACGTCCCGGGCCGGCCTTACACCAACCACGACCTCGCGCGCGTCCTCGATACCAACGACGAATGGATCCGCCAGCGCACCGGGATTGGGCAGCGCTATTTCTGTCCGCCTGATCAGGGCGCGTCCGATTTGGCCCTACCGGCGGCAGAGCGAGCCCTCGAGGCCGCCGGCAAGAAGCCGGAGGACATCGACTACATCTTGTTCAGCACGATGACGCCGGATCACCTGTTTCCAGGCTCCGGGTCGCTGCTGGGCGCCAAGCTCGGGTGTCACGGCGTACCGGCGCTCGATCTGCGCACGCAGTGCGCGGCCATGTTGTTCTCTTTTCAGACCGCCGACGCGCTGCTGCGCGCCGACGCGGCCCGCACGATTTTGATCGTGGGCGCGGAGGCGCACGCCGGCGTGATGCCCTGGAGCGACTGGGACATTCTCGACGGCTCGAGTGACCGCAAGCCTTCGCCCGAAGCCTGGGAGCGGGCCACCAAGCACCGCGGCTGGGCCATCATTTTCGGCGACGGCGCCGGCGCGCTGGTGGTCGAGAAGGGAGCGGGCGGCGAAGGTATCCTGGCTACCGATCTGCACTCCGACGGCCGCTACGCGTCCCAGTTGTGCATTCCGGCCGGTTTTCGCGGGCGCCCGTGGACAGGCGGGGCCGGCCCCGACGCCGACTCGTGGCTGATTCAGATGGAGGGCCGCGACGTGTTCAAGTTCGCGGTCACGCGCTTGCCGCGCTCGGTCAAGGCGGCGTGCGAAAAAGCCAAGGTGACGCCCGGCGACATCGACTGGTTCATTGCCCACCAAGCCAACCAGCGCATCAACGAAGCGGTGGCCGACAAGCTCAAGCTGCCGATCGACAAATTTCCAAGCAACATCGATCGCTACGGCAACACCTCGGCCGCCACCATTCCCATCTTGATGGACGAGATGCGCCGCGATGGCCGGCTGCGCGAAGGGCAGCTGGTTTGCCTGATGGCGCTGGGCGCCGGCTTCCACTGGGGCAGCGTCATCGTGCGCATCTAGGGCGGCGGCGGAGTCTCCGGGCGTAGCGGCTTGACGTCGCTGCCCAGCAGCTGCAGCGCGACGCGAATGAAGTCGGACTTGGTCAAGATGCCGAGCAGAGCGCCCTCCGGGTCGACGACCGGCAAGCAGCCGATGCGCGACTCCCACAGCATTTTTCCAGCCTGAATCAGCGAGTCTTCGGGCTGCACGGTGAGCAGCTCACGCTGCATGATGCGGCGCACCGGTTGCTGCAGGATGAGCGCATTGCGCTCCGCCTCTTTGTCGGAGAGCGAGCTCGACGTGGCGTGCAGCAAGTCGCCATAGCTGAGCAAGCCCACCAACTTCCCGCCGCTATCGACCACGGGTAGATGCCGAAAGTGCAGGCGCTGCATGCCGCGCTCGGCCGTGTCCAGCGCGTCCCTCTCGGAGACGGTGACGATCTTTCGCGTCATCACGTCTCCTACGGTGGCCGAGCTGGTGAGAGTCGTTGCGGCTCTCTCGTTCGGGAGGCTCATCCGACACGCCTCAGCGTCGACGCGTAAGGGATGAGGGCATTGCCGTTTGCGGGAGACTTCCAGGGGCCGCCGATGGCCGGCGACGTGTCTTGGAGGATCTCGACGCCCTCGGTTTCGATGACCTCGATCACCTCGACGACGACGGTCTCTGGGGGTGGCGATTGGTGGGGAAAGCGGACGTTCGTTGCGCTCATGTCGGCCTCGAAAGTGAGGTCTGCATGATTTGTTCCGATTTATAACTATTCGAATTTATTGAATAATTCAGTAACGGGTCCAGGCGCAGAGCGGAGCAAGGCTGCCTCGCTGTGGGCCTCGCGCCCCGCGGCCCGCGCCCGGAACCTTCGAAAACGCTCCGCCTCTCGGGCGCGCGTCAGTCGATCTTCAGCTTCTTGTATTTGATGCGCGTGGGGCGCTCCGCGTCGGTACCGAGGCGTCGCTTGCGGTCTTCTTCGTAGGCCTGGTAGTTGCCCTCGAACCAGACCGTCTTGCTGTCGCCCTCGAAGGCCAAGATGTGCGTGGCAATGCGATCCAAAAACCAGCGATCGTGGCTGATCACGACCGCGCAGCCGGGAAAGCCCAGCAGCGCTTCTTCCAGCGCGCGCAGGGTGTCGACGTCCAAATCGTTCGTGGGCTCGTCGAGCAAGAGCAGGTTGCCGCCTTCTTTGAGCAGCTTGGCCAAATGCACGCGGTTACGCTCACCGCCCGAGAGCGTAGCGACCTTCTTCTGCTGATCGCTGCCCTTGAAGCCGAACCAGCCGCAGTAGGCGCGCGACGACACCTCGCGCTTGCCGAGCAAGATCTTCTCCTCACCGCCGGTCACGACCTCCCACACGTTCTTGTCACCCGAGAGCGCGCTGCGCGACTGATCGACGTAGGAAATCTTGACGGTTTCGCCGATCTTGAGCTGCCCACCGTCGGGCTTCTCTTCGCCGACCAGCATGCGAAAGAGCGTCGTCTTACCGGCGCCGTTCGGGCCAATGATGCCCACGATGCCCGAGCGCGGCAGGCGGAAGCTCAAATCGTCGACCAGGACGCGCTCGCCGAACGCCTTCTTCAAGCTGCTGGCTTCGATGACCAAGTCTCCCAGGCGCGGCCCGGGCGGAATGCCGATTTCGGTCGGATCGCTCGGGCCCTTGCTGGACTTGTCGAGCAAATCTTCGTACGCGGTGAGGCGCGCCTTGCTCTTGGCTTGGCGGGCGCGGGGCGAGGCGCGGACCCACTCTAGCTCTTGCTTGAGCTTGCGCTGGCGCGCGCTCTCTTGCTTCTCTTCTTGCGAGAGGCGCGCGGCCTTTTGCTCGAGCCAGCCCGAGTAGTTACCCTTGAACGGGTAACCCTTGCCGCGATCCAGCTCCAAGATCCACTCGGCCACGTCGTCCAAGAAGTAACGATCGTGGGTGACGGCCACCACCGTGCCCGCGTAGTCCTTCAAGAACAGCTCGAGCCACGCCACCGACTCGGCGTCCAGGTGGTTGGTCGGCTCATCCAAGAGCAGCATGTCGGGGCGCGACAACAAGATGCGCGCCAGCGCCACGCGCCGCCGCTCACCGCCGGAGAGCTTGGCGATTTCGGCTTCGGGCGGCGGCAGGCGCAGTGCGTCCATGGCCATCTCGACGCGCGAGTCCAGGTTCCAGGCGTCGATGGCGTCGATGCGATCTTGCAGCGCCGCTTGCTGCTCGAGCACCTTCGTCATCTCGTCATCCGACATCGGCTCGCCCAGCTTCATGCTGATGTTCTCGAAGTCGGTGACCAAGCCGCGAATGTCGGCGACGGCTTCGTCGACCGCCTCTTTCACCGTCTTGAGCGAGCCTAGATCCGGCTCTTGGGCAAAGTAACCGATCTTGGTGCCCGGGTACGGCTTGGCTTCGCCGATGAATTCTTTGTCGACGCCGGCCATGATGCGCAAGAGCGAGCTCTTGCCGGAGCCGTTGCTGCCGATGACGCCGATCTTGGCGCCGGGAAAGAAGGCGAGGGTGATGTCCTCGAGCACGCGCTTCTCGGGGGGGTGAACGCGCGTGACGTTCTGCATCGTGAAGATGAACTCGGGCATGGCGCTTCACTAGTGGGGCGGCCGCGCGCGGGCAATTACGTCTTGGAAAACGGCGTCAAAGCGCGGCGCCGCGCAGGTCGTCGTGAGACATGATGTCGCGGGTCTCGAAAGTCAGCCCGGTTCCGCGCCCGACTTTGCTGCCGGAGCGGGGTTGCGCGGCAACGAAGTCAGTTCGGGACCGAGCCGACTCGTGCGACACGACAGGGCCCCAGGGCGCCGCTGGTCGCGGACAAGGGGCTCGGAGGGATGCGGGAAGACCCCAGGTCGCGCCGCGCGCAGGCCTTTCAGTACGCTGCGACGCGGGCGGCTAGGCGGCGGCGGAGCTGCCTTCGCTGCGTAGATCCGTCAGGATGGCGTCGACGTTCTTTTTGGCGTCGCCGAAGAGCATGCGTGTGCTCTCCTTGAAGAAGAGCGGATTTTCGACGCCAGCGTAGCCGCTGGCCATGCTGCGCTTCATGACGATGGTCGTCTTGGCCTTCCAGACCTCGAGCACGGGCATGCCGTAGATGGGGCTGGAGGTGTCGTCGAGCGCCCCCGGGTTGACGATGTCATTGGCGCCGATCACCAGCACGACGTCGGTCTCCGGGAAATCTTCGTTGATTTCGTCCATTTCGAGGACGATATCGTAGGGGACTTTGGCTTCGGCCAAGAGCACGTTCATGTGCCCCGGCAAGCGCCCGGCCACGGGATGGATGGCGAAACGAACGCGCGCGCCGCGCTTACGGAGCAGCTCCGCGATCTCGAACAGCGCGTACTGGGCGTGGGCCACGGCCATGCCGTAGCCGGGCACCACCACCACGTTCTTGGCCGTGCGCAGCAGGCCAGCGGTGTCGGGCGGGCTGATGCTCGTAACCTCGCCCTCGGGCTGGCCCGTGGCCTTGGCGGGCTTGGCGCCTTCGTCGGCGCCGAAGCCGCCGAAGATCACGCTCAGGAACGAGCGGTTCATGGCCTTGCACATGATGTAGCTGAGGATGGCGCCGCTCGAGCCGACCAACGCACCGGTGATGATCAGCAAATCATTGCTGAGCATGAAGCCGGCGGCGGCGGCGGCCCAGCCCGAGTAGCTGTTCAGCATCGAGACGACGACGGGCATATCGGCTCCGCCGATGGCCATCACGATGTGCACGCCGATGAAGCCGGCGATGCCGGTCATGATCAACAGCGGCGGCAAGCCTTGCTCGACCGGAACGTCCACGAAGCGCAGCGCCAGTACGACGCACGCCGCCAGCAGCCCCGCGTTCAAAGCGTGGCGGCCGGGCAAGAGCAGGGGCTTGCTGCGCAAGGTGCCGCGCAGCTTGAAGAACGCCACGATGGAGCCCGTGAACGTGAGCGCACCCACGAAAATGCCCACGAATATCTCGATTTCGTGCAGCAGCACCTCGGTGGGGCTGGGCGGCGCCGCCCCGCCCAAATAGCTGGCGATGCCGACCAGGACCGCCGCCAAACCGACGAAGCTGTGCAGCACCGCCACCAGCTCGGGCATGGCCGTCATCTCGACGCGCGACGCCAGCAGCGCGCCGATACCGGCCCCGACCGCGATGGCCGCCGCCAGCAGCCCGAAGCTGGAGACGTGGCCGAGCGCCGTGATGGCGACCGCGAGCAGCATGCCGACGATGCCGAAGCCGTTGCCCCGCCGCGCTGTCACCTGCGCGCTCAAGCCGCCCAAGCTCAAGATGAACAGCACTCCGGCGACCAGGTAGGAGATGGTGATGAGACTCGCGGGGATTGTCATGTCGAGCCCTTACCTCTGGAACATCTTGAGCATGCGCTGAGTGACCAAGAAGCCGCCCGCGATGTTGATGGTGGCGATCAGCACGGCGATGGCCGACAAGATGGTGACCGGTGACTCGAGGGGTCCGGAGATCTGCAGCATGCCGCCAACGAGAATGATGCCGCTGACGGCGTTGGTGACGCTCATCAGCGGTGTGTGCAGCGCGGGCGTGACGTTCCAAACCACCTGCCAGCCGATGAAGCAGGCGAGCACGAACACCGTGAGGTGGCCCACGAAGGCGGGCGGCGCAAACGCCCCCGCCAAGAGCAGCAGGCCGAGGGCCACGGCCACCACGGCCAGGGGAGCCCCGCGTTCTTCGGCCTTTTTGGGCGGCGGCGGCGGAGAGCTCGGGGCGCGCTCTTTGCGTTCGATGGGCTTGGGCGCTTCTTTGCGAGGCGGCGGCCAAAGCAGCTCACCTTCGCGCAAGACGATGGCGCCGCGCACGACTTCGTCTTCCAAGTCGATGTGAAAGCTCTTGGCGCCGCCCATGTCGGCCAGCAAATGCGTGAGGTTGGAGCCGTACAGCTGGCTGGACGTGGGCGCCAAGCGGCTGGGCAGGTCGACGTAGCCGATGATGGTGACGCCGTGCTGCTCGATGACTTGGCCGGGCTGCGTGAGCGAGCAGTTGCCGCCCGACTCGGCCGCCATGTCGACGATCACCGAGCCTTGCCGCATCGACTTGACCATGTCTTCGGTCAGCAATACCGGCGCCGGTTTACCGGGCACGAGCGCGGTCGTGATGATGATGTCGACGTCGCGCGCCTGCTGGGCGAACAGCGCCATCTCGGCGGCGATGAACTCTTTGCTCATCTCTTTGGCGTAGCCACCGGCGCCGCTGCCGTCTTCCGTCAGGCTCACGGTCAAGAACTCGGCGCCCATGCTCTGCACCTGCTCGCGCACCTCGGCCCGCGTGTCGAACGCGCGCACGATGGCGCCCAAGCCGCGCGCCGCGCCGATGGCCGCCAAACCCGCCACGCCCGCGCCGATGACCATTACTTTCGCCGGCGGCACCTTGCCCGCGGCCGTCATTTGTCCGGTGAAAAAGCGGCCGTAAAAGCTGGCCGCCTCGATGACCGCGCGGTACCCGGCGATGTTGGCCATCGAGCTCAAGGCGTCCATCTTTTGGGCGCGCGTGATGCGCGGCACCTGATCGATGGCCAGCACGGTGGCTTTGCGCTTGGCTAGGCGCTGCACCAGCTCCTGATTTTTGGCCGGGAAGATGAAGCTGACGAGCTTGCCGCCTTCGCGCAGCAGGTCTGCTTCGTGCTCGTCGAGGTCGGGGTTGTGCTCGGGCGGTTGCACCTTGAGCACCAAGTCCGCCTCTTCCCAGACCTGCCTGGCCGCGCCGGCGATGGTAGCGCCCTGCGCTTCGTAATCGGCGTCGCGGAACGAGGCGCCCAGGCCGGCGTCGTGCTGGACCAGCACCTCGAAGCCCAGCTTGATGAGCCGGGCCACCGTTTCGGGGGTCGCTGCTACGCGCCGCTCGCCTCGCCTAACTTCCTTCGGAACGCCTACCTTCATGGCTTCTCGATCAGCTAGTCACGCGCCACGGGCCACTTGCGAAGCGTGACCAAAAGTCACGCTTCTTCACGCGACCGAGAGCGTGCCACAGCAGATCGGCCAAGTACAGCCTCTGCCTTCGCGGCGCGCGCGGCGGGCAGCGAGCCTCGCTCGAGCTCGCATCAGCGCGTGAGCATTTTTCGGCGTACGAGCCCGCGCCGGCAGCTCAGCGCGCGGCGACGCGGGCGCGCTCGGGCCCTTGCAACGCCGACAGCGTCTCGGGCAGGCGCTGTACGGCGGCGTGAGCGGCGGCGTCGACGATGGCCATCGGCGTAGCTCCGACGCTGGAAGCGTTGCCGCGAATGCTGGCGACCAAGCCGCGCGACGCATCGTTCAAGCCCAGCTCGACGATGCACACGGTGCGCGGGCGTTTCTGACCGGGATCGACGAAGGCGCGCAGCTGCACGAGCGACGGCGAGATGCTATAGCCTCGCAATTTGTCCGTCAGTCCGGCTCGATTGGCGTGCACGCGAATCGAGTCGCTCAGCGCTTGCTTGAGACGCGCGTCGGTTCCGGCGGGCGCGCTCGCGGTCGTCACCTCGACCCCTTTGTCGGCCGCGGCGACTCCACACAGCGATACGGCGACCAGAACAGGCAGCACAAAGCGGAAGGGTGAGCGACGGGCGGTCATTGCGAATCTCCTGCCTCGCTGCTCAGCAAGCAGCGCGCCAACGCCCGGCCCGGGCGCCGCCTGCCGCGACGGGCGCGAGCAACCAGCGAAAGTGGCCGTACTCATTCGAGTGTGCACCCGGCGCCTCCGCCGCCCGCGCTGCCAGATTGCCCCGCCCAGGCCGAACTGGCACGGGCAACCCGAGGTGAGCGAGGATGAGTGACTCTGCTACCTATTCGGCCGGAATGGAGGCGGGCAGAGTTTGGCTGACTTCTTTGACCAGCTCGAACTCGCGCTCGATGGCCAAGAGGGCTCGGGAGCGGCCGGCGTGCTTGGCGCGGTACAAAGCGGCGTCGGCGGCGCGAATCAGCTCGTCGGCGCGGGAGCTGCCGAACTGATCGGTAGCGGCCACGCCAATGCTGATGCTGTGAGCAATAGCGGCGCCCGCGTAGTTGGTGGGGGTATCGGACAGAGAGCGGCACAGGCGCTGCGCGACGGCCAGGCCCGTCTTGGCGTCGCATTCCGGCAGCACGGCGATGAACTCTTCGCCGCCCAAACGCCCCACCGAGTCGTAGGCGCGCACGCCCACCTTGAGCCGGCGCGCGGCTTCGCGCAGCACGGCGTCGCCCGCCGCGTGACCGTACGTGTCGTTGACGGACTTGAAATGGTCGAGGTCGCCCATCAGCACCGAGACGGGCGCGCCGCGGCGTGACGCGCGCACCAGCTCTTTGCTGAGCTGCTCCAGCACGGCGCCGCGATTGAGCAGCCCCGTGAGAGAGTCGTGCATGGCCTCGAAGCGCAGGCTCTCGCGCGCTTTGACGAGCTGCTCTTGCAGCTCGATCACGCGACGGCCCGCGCGCAGCCGCACCTTGAGCTCGAGCGGGTTGCAAGGCTTGACCAGGTAGTCGTCCGCGCCCGCGTCGAGCCCGGCGATGATGTCGCTCTTGTCGTCTTTGGCCGTGAGCAGCACGATGTACACGTAGGGCTCTTGCGGGCCGCTGCGGATGGCCTTGCACACCTCGATGCCGTCCTTCTTGGGCATCACCCAGTCGACGACCAAGAGCCGCAGCTCATCGTCGTCTTTGAGCGCCTGCAGCGCGGACTCGCCGTCGCGCGCGAGCGTGACCTCGTAGCCCCAGCCCACGAGCCAGTGCTCGAGCATCGTCCGCGCGATGGGCTCGTCGTCGGCAAGCAGGATCTTCATGGTCGAAGCCGCCTGCGTCGGTTGTCGCCGGGTCCTGATAGGGCCGCCATCTTCTCGCTCAGCTAGGGACAACGGCAAGCCCGACAAACACCTTAAGTGCTGGAAGTCAGAGGGCCTTAATCCTCGAAATGACGACAGTTTCTCGGGGCCAAGGCGGCGCCGGCTGCTAGGCTCCGGCCACCCTCGTGCTGCGCGCGCTTCGTGCTCTCCGCTTGTTTTGGACAATCATCGGCTCGTATGCGCTGGTGTGGGCATTTTCACGCTGGAGCTCGCCGCACGTGCGCGACCGTCGCTTCGAGCGCGCCCACCGCCAGAACGCCGAGCGGCTGGCCACCGGCTTCATGGAACTGCGCGGCGTGTTCATCAAGACGGGCCAGGTGCTGAGCGTCACCGGCACCTTCTTGCCCAGCGCCTACGGTGAGGCGCTGGCGCGCCTGCAAGACAAAGTGCCCGCGCGCCCGTTCTCCGAGATCGCGGGCAGGTTGGAAGAGGCGTTCGGCGCCGACGCGCTCGAGCGCTTCGGCAGCTTCGAGCAAACACCCGTCGCGGCCGCATCGCTAGCGCAGGTACACCGCGCCACCACGCGCGACGGGCGCGCCTTGGCCGTCAAAGTGCTGTACCCCGACATCGAGCGGCTGGTGCGCATCGACCTCGGGGTGCTGCGCTCGCTCTTGCCGGTGGTCAGGCTACTCTTCCCGGTTTCGCACGTGGAGCGCGTGCTCGAGCAGCTCTCGGCCATGCTGGCGCGCGAGACCGACTACGGGCACGAGCGCGAAAACATCGAGCGGCTGCGGAGCATCTTCGCCGGGCGCAGCGACGTGGTCGTGCCCCGCGTCGACGCGGAGCTCACGCACGCCGGCGTGCTCTCGATGTCGTTCGAAGCGGGCGTGAAGATCAGCGACCGCGACGCGCTGGCCGGTATCGGGGTCGAGCCCGAAGCGGTGGCCAAGCTGCTCGTCGGCTGTTACGTCACCATGCTGTTCCAGCACCGCGTGTTCCACGCCGATCCACACCCGGGCAATTTCCTGGTGCGCCCGGGGCCGCAGCTCGTCATCTTGGACTACGGCGCGGTCGAAGAGGTGACCGAGCGGCTGCAGCAAGGCATGCAGCGCGTCGTGATGGGCGCGATGGCGCGCAACGACGACGAAATCTTGGCCGGGCTGGAGCGCATGGGCTTCGTCGCCGAAGGTGGCGATCGCGAGCTCTTGAAGCGCGTGGGGCGCGAGTACCTGGCGGTGCTGAGCTCCGTCAAAATCCAGGACTTTTCCAAGCTGGATCGCGAGCACATCGAGAAGCTCTCGGGCTACGACCAGATGCGCGGCAAGCTTCGCCAAGTGATGAAGAGCGTCGAGTATCCGGAAGGTTACTTCTACGTGGAGCGCACGTTGGCGTTGTTGTTCGGGCTGGTCGGGCAATTGGCGCCAAAGCTGGGCCTACCAGGCCTGGTGATGCCGTACGCCTCACAAGCCTTGATGATGAACATGGCCAAAGCCGCCGCCTCCCCCAAAGCCCCGAGCGCCGAAGGCGCAGCATGAGCTCGGGCGCGCGCGCCGTGGTGGCGGCGCTGGCGGGGTTGGTCGCGTGTCACCCGAGCGCGCCGCCCACGCGCACGACGACCATCAAGAGCTGCGGCTACCGGGTCGAGCTGAGCGCCGAAGGGCGGGCCCGCGTCGAAGCGAGCTGCAAGGCCGATGGCCCCGTCACGTTTCGCATCGCCGAGCCCGCCTTGCGCACCAGCGTGACGAGCGCGGCACCGGGAAAAGATGGGCAATATCGCGCTGACGACGCGCGCTTGAGCTACGACGTAGATCTGGCCAAGCTCGCGGAGCGTGGCCACGACTTCGACCGCGCCGCGCGCTTCGGAGCCTCGTTCATCGCGACCATGTCCAGCGTGCTGCTCGTGCCCGAGCCGCTCACCAGCGACATCACGGTCACGGTCGAGGTCACGGCTCCTCCACCGGTCGCGCTTTCGGTCGGGCTCGCGCGCACGCCCGCGCCCGACCGCTACCAGCTGATGGCGCACGAAATCCCGGTCGCGACCTACTTCGCCTTCGGCAAGCTGGCCCAGCGCACCCTCGATATAGCCGGCTCGAAGCTCGAAGTGACGCGGCTCGACGGCGCGCTGGACCAGTCGTTCGACGACGTGAACGCTTGGATTGCCAAGTCCGCGGGGGCCGTGCGCGACTTCTACCAAGCCTTCCCGGTCCCGCGCGCCAGCGTCTTCGTGATGCCACGGCCCGGACGCGATGCGGTGTTGTTCGGCAAAGTCTTGCCGGAGAGCGAGCCGGGCGTAGCGCTTTTGCTCGGTGAGCATGCGAGCCGCAAAGCGCTCTACTCAGACTGGATCTTGATTCACGAGCTGTACCACCTCGGCTTTCCGAGCTTCTTCGAGGAAGGAAAGTGGCTGGATGAAGGGCTCGCCACGTACTACGAGCCCATCATCCGAGTGCGAGCCGGCCTCTACACTGAAGCAGAGCTTTGGCACGAGCTGTCGTCCAAGCTGCCGCAAGGTCTCCCCGCTTTCACCCAGCTCGGCCTGGAAAGAGCCGACGACTTCCGCGGCATCTACTGGGGCGGCGCGCTCGCCTGCTTGCTCGCCGACGTGACCGCTCGTCAGCGCGACCCGAAGCGGGGGCTGGAGGTCGGGCTGCGCGCGCTGCGCGAAGCGGGCGGCAACGCGAGCCAGGTTTGGTCGCTGGCAGAGGCCCTGGGCGCGATCGACCATGCGCTCGGCGCGCCCACTTTGGAGCCCATTGCGCGCGAGCATGCCGAGCGCGGCAGCGCCTTCGACCTGCCCGCGCTTTTGGCCAAGTTGGGAGTGCGGCGCGACGCGCGGGGCGCCGTGCAATTGTCCGACGACGCGCCGCTTTCGTCCGTGCGCCGCGCCATCACCGCCTCACCATGACCGCCGCGCTCTCGCCGCCGCCCGCGCGCCCGCGCTCTCACGCCATCGACGCGCTGCGCGGCGCCGCGATTGTCACCATGTTCGCGGCCAATTTGGCGGGCCCGTGCCTGGAGCCGCCCCACCCCATGTGGCTACGCGTGTACGGCAGCTTCGCCGCGCCAACCTTCGTGCTGCTGGCGGGCATGATGACGAGCCTGTCGAGCGAGCCGGCGCCGCTGAACCGGCTGCTCAAGCGCTCCGCGCTGCTGCTGCTGCTAGCTGTCGGCATCGACCTTTTGTGCTGGGGTATCGATCCGTTCGAGACCTTCGACGTGCTGTACCTGCTCGGCTTGGCGCTGCCGATCGCGGGGGTGTGCTCGCGGTTGGACCTGAAGGTGCATCTTCTGCTGGCGACGAGCATCATCGTGGTCACGCCTTGGCTCCGGCATGCGGTCGGCTACGGGCCGCTTTTACCCGATCACCTCGCCTACCCGTGGCCCGCTTGGCGGCGGTTGCTCGTCGACGGCTGGTTTCCCGTCTTTCCTTGGCTGGGCTTGGCGCTCTGGGGCGGCGTGCTCGGTCGCTCGAGCCCACTGTCCGAAGCGCGCAGGCCTTGGCTGTTGCCGCTGGGCAGCGCGCTGGTTGGGCTCGGCGCCTTCGCCTGGTGGCTCGCGCCGCCGCCCATCGTCACTCGTGCGGGTTACAGCGAGCTCTTCTACCCGCCGAGCCCGCAGTACTTGGCGGTGGCGTTCGGCGCCGTGCTGCTGATGCTCGCGCTGTTCGACAAGCTCGAGCGGCGCTTCTCGCTCACGTGGCTGGTCGTGCTCGGGCGGTCGTCTCTATTGCTATATGTGGCGCACGTGGCGCTGATTGCCTTCGTGCTCGACGAATGGTTCGAGGGCCAAACCTTGCCGGCATTTTTGGCCCTCTACGGGGTGATGGGGGTCAGCCTCTGGCTGGTAGCGTGGCTCACCCAACGCTACCGGCGGCCCATCACCACGACGCTGCTTCGAGCCGTGTCCGCTCCTGACCGGAGCAACCCGGCGTAGACATGCCGCCGCCGGGCGTCGACATGGGCGGCTCGGGATTGGTCAAGCAGGGCGGGTTCTCGAAGGAGATTAGCTGCACGCTGCCGGAAGCAACGCCGCCCTCGAGCTTCGACTCGATGGTCAGCCGTAGCCCGTCCGAGCCGTCCGGAACCACCACGTCGCTGAAGCCGCTCTCGGCTACGTCGTCGACGCTCAGATCCAAGTACGCCGAGGCCGTCACGGTGCGCGCGCTGCCGATGCCACTGGCCACGACCGAGCCTGGGTACGTGCCGTCGAGCCGGCCGTCTTCGCTCTTGACGGCGATCGTGACCGGGTAGGTCACGCCCGCGCCGCCCCCCGCCTCCGCGGGCAACGGGCTGACACGGAAGCAACCATCGCCGGTGGAGACGATGCTCAACGTCAACCCGCTGGGCGAGCCGTCGAGCCAGGTAATGTCTTCGTCGGCGGCTACGTCGGCCAGCGTGTCGGCGCCGCTCACGCCGAGCGCGCTTTGCTCGACGGACATGCCCAGTCCACCGCCATCTCGGAACAGTGACTGGCAGGCCGCGCTATCGGGCCAAACCGCCAACAAAGCCGGGGCGGCCGAGATGGCCCCACTGGGGCCGCTCCCGAGCTCGGTCTGCTCGATACCCTGGATGCTGCCCGAGGTGCCCTCGGCCATGAACGTTGCGTCGAGCCCGACCTGGACCAGCTTGGCGCGCGGATTCGAAGAAGACACCGCCAGGCTGCCCTGAACCTTGGTGAGGTCGAGAGGCACGCTCATCGTTGCCACGCCCGGAGCGCTGGTGCGCAGCAAGGTATCGTACGACTCGGCCAGCGCCCCGCCCTCCGTCGTGACGTTCACGTGTACCTCGACGCCCAGTTGCGGCGGAGGACAGAGGAGGCCAACGGCCGCCGTCTCGGCGCCGCTGCCGTTACCGGGCGGGGCGCTGTACGTCAACCGGTAGGCGTTCGCGCCGCGGGTCACCTCGATGTGCAGCGCGCCTGCGCCCGACTCGGGACCGGCGGACCAAGCCTGACCCTGGCCCGGCTCTTTCCAAGTGAGGGGCGAATCGAACGACTTCTCGGCGTAGGCCATCACCTCTTCGGCCGTACCCGAGTCGGTGACGGTGTCGAAACTGGCCAGCTTCTCTTTGTGCTCTTCGCACCCGCTAGAGTTACCGGTCTCGTTGCCCTCTCCGTGCTCGCCCGACAGATCGCCGGTTTGCCCTCCCGCGCAAGCCGGGGCGAGGCCAAGAGTGAGCGCGGCAAAACCAAAGTACGTGAACAGTTGAAGTCGCATGGTTGGTAACCCCTTGAGCTGAGTTCAGGGTAGGCCCCAGCAACGCTCGGCGCAATATCCGGTTCGCACATTTCATGCCTCCACAGCGCGCCATGATGTGCGAAACTCTACACATGGATTTCGAGCAATTGGCCGCCGAATTGCTGCGTGCTTTACGGGGAAAGCGCTCGCAACAGGCCCTGTGCCGGCGGCTCGGCACCAAGAGCAACGTGGTGCACCAATGGGAGCGCGGACACAGCTTTCCCAGCGCTTCGCGCGCGCTCGAGGTGGCGGCGCGCGTGGGTGTGGACGTGCCGCAGGCCTTCCGAGATTTCTACCGCACGCTGCCCCGTTGGCTCACCGAGCACGAGCCTTCGTCACCCGCAGGGGTTGCGGCGTTCTTGGACGACCTGCGCGGCAGCACCAGCATCGTGGAGCTGTCGCGCTACAGCGGCAAGAGCCGCTTCGCGGTGGCGCGCTTTCTTTCCGGCGACGCCGAGCCGCGCCTGCCGGACTTCTTGCGGTTGATCGAAGCCGCCTCGCTGCGGCTGCTCGACTTCATCGAGCAGCTGGTCGACCCGCGCCTGCTCCCCAGCGCGCGCGGGCCCTGGGAGCGCCTGACCGCCGCCCGCCGCTTGGCGTACGAAGAGCCGTGGTCACAAGCCGTGCTGCGCGCGCTCGAGCTGTCGAGCTACACCGACTTGCCCCGCCACGAAGCTGGTTGGATCGCGCGGCGCATCGGCGTCTCGCTCGAAGAAGAAGCCCAATGCCTGAAGCTCTTGGCCGACAGCGGACAGATCGCGTGGCGCGGCGAGCACTGGCAGATCGAAAACGTCATGGCCCTCGATACCCGGCGTGACCCCGACGCCGCCCGCCGTCTGCGAGCGTGGTGGCTGCGGCGCGGTGCCGCCCGCATCGAGGCCGGCGAGCGCGGGCTGATGTACAACCTGTTCGGGGTGTCGTCGGCCGATCTCGAGCGGCTGCGCGAGCTGCAGAAAGCTTACCTGACGGAGGTGCGGGCCATCGTGGCTCGGTCCCAGCCGGTGGAGCACGTCGTGCTTTCCGCCGACCTGCTGCTCGATCTCCGCGGGCCGTGAAGGTCTGGAAAACTAGATCTGGCTCAGATTTGCCTCAACGTCAGTCGCGCCGACTCGCCGTCAACGTGAGCCTCAACGGAGTGATTTCTCGCGACGATGAGGAAGGGAGCCGGCCGGGCGCGACCGGGGCAGTCGTGTTCGACGAGAGCTAGCGGATCATTGGGGACCACCGTAAGGGTTCACTGCCCAGCGATTTAGACAAGACTTTGCGATGGGGCGTGGCCGACCGCGCGAGACGGTGCGACTGAGTGGCGTCGGCGGGTGAAGAGCGGGACGTGATTTAGATCCAGACCGCAATTGGCGTCTGTTGCGGGAATTACGGCGCTCAGCGTCAGACACATTATTTTCGCGGAGACCTATTTCTGATCCGCTTTGAAGGGCGGTGGCAACGTATAAGGCGGTGGCTGCGCACCTGGTAACGGGTGTTCGGTAATTGGGATGGGTGAGGCTTCGCTCTGTTCGCTTCAGGTACAGAACAACACTGCCTCAAGATTGGTTCCTGAAGACACTTACGAAGACGAGGCGACAACGGTTCGCCGCTCGCGGAGGCACATGAGAAATTTTATCATTGGACTTACGGTTCTTGGATGCTCACTGGCGGTTGCATGCGGTGATGATGACGACGATTCCATGAATGGAACCGCCGGCACGGGCGGCACGACCCCAATCGCCGGCACCAGCACGGGTGGCAATAACAACGGCGGGAAGGCCGGCAACGGCAACCCCACTGCCGGCAACAACAACGGCGGTAAGAGCGGCAGCGCAACCGGCGGCATGCCTATGGGCGGCGATACCGGCACCGCGGGTACGGGTGACGGCGGCATGCCCAACCCGGGCGGCGGCATGGGTGGCGCCGGGGGCGATCCATCGGTGGGCGGCGCCGGCATGGGCGGCATGGGCGGCATGGGCATGGGCGGCGCGGGCGGCGCCGGGGGCGATCCCGGAGTCATCGTTGAGCCGGAAGGCGGCATGGGCGGCATGGGCGGCATGGGCGGCATGGGCGGCGAAGGGGGCCAGCCGGAAAATCCGGTGGATTGCCCGGCCACTGCCCCCGCCGACGAGGGAAAGTGCCCTCCCGGTACCGATCTGCCCGCCGGGTTGACCTGCTCTTACGCAGTAAGAGACTGCGTCATCTACAACACGGCCGCTCAGGGCGACTGCAAGTGGATCTGCACCGACAACTAACCAGCGCCGGAGCGCGCGGCTCATCAGCACCAGCGTCACGCGTTGACGCCGGTGCTGGTGGGCGCGCAGCTGCGCGCCCGTAACGGGGCCTGCCACTAGAGAACGCGCGCAGCTTATTCGAGCCCGAAGCGCGCTTTGCGCTCGGCGATGAACTGAATGTAAGCGGCCGATTCGAGCCGCTCCTCGATTTCGCCCGCTTCGACGGCCAGCTCGAGCGCGCGCTTGATGTCACCCAGCTTCTTCGACGGCGGGATGCCGAAGGTGGCCATCAAGTCGGTGCCCAAGCCGGTGGGCAGCGGCGGCTGCTTGGCGTCGATGGCGGCAAGCTCGCTGATGCGCTCGGCCAAGCTGTCGATCATGTTGATGCCGCGGCGCTTCTTTTCGGGGCGCTTGGTGGTGATGTCGGCGCGCGAAAGGCACAAGAGGTTGTCGAGCGAAGGGCCAATTTCCCGCGCGAAGCGGCGCACGGCGCTGTCGGTCCATTTGCCGTCGTACTGCGAGGCGCGCAGGTGGTGCAGCACCAAGAAGCGAATTTCGTCGCGCAGCGTCTGTTCGTTGGCGAACAACTTGCCGCGGCGCTCCAGCTTGTCGAACATGCGCGCGCCGACCTCGGCGTGACCGAAGAAGTGCACCTCGCCGTCGGGCGAGATGGAGCGCGTCTTCACCTTGCCGATGTCGTGGAAGAGCGCGCCGTAGCGCACCTCGATGCGCGGCACGCTTTGCGTCACCACTTGCTTGGTGTGCTTCCAGACGTCCTTGTGCCGCCACTCTCCGTCGCCGAAGCCGACCATGGCCTTCACTTCGGGCAAGATGGCGTCGAGCACCCCCGTGGCCAAGAGCGAGTCGAGGCCCTCGTCGGCGTGCGGGCCGAGCAGCACGCGGTCGAGCAGCCCCCGCACGTGGGTGGGCGGTAGCCCCGCGAGGTCGACAGCTTCGATAAGCACGACCGGCCGATCGGCGACGCCCCGCTCGGCGCAGGCGACGGCGCGCTCCAGCGCGTGAACGGCGCGATCCAGGTCGGGAGCGGGGGCTTGGGACGGGCTGTTCATGGGCGGAAGCGGTCTCGGGTGACCCGAAACGGGCCGGCCTTTCTACGCGCAAGCTGCAGAGACGCAAGAAAATCGGACGCTGCCGCGAACAGCGCGATTTTGACGCAGAAAACGGGCCCTGCCAAGGCTTCGGAAGTAGGCTAGCGAGGTGTTACGGGCCGCCAAGACCCAGCAGCGCGACCTGGTGCGCAGTCTCGCGCGGCTGGCCTGCTTTGCGCTCGCGTTCTTGGGGGCGGTTCCGCTGGGCCTGGCGGCGTTTCTGACGTCAGCCCCGGCCGAGCGCTGGGCGGCGTCCCAAACCAGCGCGGCCCTGTCCCGCGAGCTCGGCCTGCAGGCCACGTTCGACGTGAAGGTGCGGCTCCTGCCGCTGCGCTTCGCCATCGAAAACCTGCAGGTGCCGGCCTCCGACGGCGGCGCGCCCTTCCTGAAGGCCAAGAGCGCGTCGGTGACGCCACGCTTCTTCTCGCTCCTGGCCGGCAAGCTGGATCTGGGCGACATCGAGATCGACGAGCCGGACGCGCGCATCGTGCTGCGCCAAGGCAAGCTGGCCAACCTCAAGTATCGCCTGCCGGAGACGAAATCGAAGACCGAGCGGCCGAAAGAGGCGCCGTTCGGCTCGCTCTCGATCAGCGAAGGGCGCTTTCGTATCGACGTCGACGGCGTGGCGGTCGACACCGAAGCCATCGATTTGGACGTGTTCGCGGAGCCCGGGGGCGCGTTCGAGGTCGCGCTGCGAGCCGGCGCGACCAAGGTCGATCGGCAACACGCGCCGCTGCTCAAGGTGCCAGATCCGAGCCTGCCGCCCGTGGTCGAAGAAGACGCGCTGTGCCGCCTGGATTTACGGCTGCACTACGAGCCGGGCAACGTGCTCTTGCGGCGTCTTTCCCTGCTCGGCAACGCCGACTTGGATCCGCAGCCGGGTACTCGGCCGAGCTGCGACGGCGCGAGCGACGACAAACCGGGCACGGTGCTGGCGCGGCTCTCGCAGGTGCGGGTCGTCACGGCCGAGGGCAAGCCTCCGCTGATTGACGGCCACGTGGTGCTGCGCGCGCCCGTACCGCTCGTCAGTCGCTTCGTGCGCGCTTCGCTAGGCGGCTTCGTGGCCTTCGCGGGCAACGTGCGCTGGGACGGCACGCGCAAGCTGCCGGCAGTGCAGGGCAAGGTCACCGGCGGTGGCATCAAGATTGGTGCGGTTGCGCTGGCCGAAAAGCTCGACTTGGACCTGAGCCTGCAAGACGACGAGCTGCGCATTCCGCACTACTACATGCGCTTCGCCGACGGCGACGTGAACCTGTTCAACGCCGTGATTCGCCCGTTTGCCGAGGGCATGCCGCTCAGCGTGGAGAAGGTCGACGGCAAGGGCATGCTGTTTCACAGCATGATGCGCGACCTGAACGTGTCGCCGCACTCGTGGGCGCGCTGGAACCTGACCAGCACGAAGGTGACGAAGATTGCCGGTACGCTGAGCCCGCTCAAGGTCGACGCCGAGCTGTTGGCCGAGACCAACGACTTCGAGCTGTTCGACAAGGGTTACCGCGACCCCACGCGCTCGCACATGGTCGGCATCAAGTCGCCCATCACGGTGCGGGCCAAGCTGGGGGTGCGGCCCAAAGCCTTCGAAATCTACGACGCCAAGACCGAGTTCGGGCGCAGCCAGATGCTCGCGAAGCTGGTGAGCATCGACTACAGCGGCGAAGTGACGCTGGACGTCGAGACGCTGACGACGCTCGAGCTGGCCGACATTTCGCCGCTGGTTACCATTCCCATTTCCGGCCACGGCAAGCTCGACGCCAAGATGGTCATGCCGGGCGGCGACCCCACGCTGGTCGGCAACGCCAAGATCGAAGACTTCGTGATCGGTGGCTTTCCGGTCGGCACCATCGAGTCGGCCAAGGCCAAATTCAAGCTCTTGTACCTGGAGCTGACCGACGTCGTGCACAAGAAGGGCACGTCGACCTTGCGAGCGCCCAGCGCGCGCCTCGATTTCGGGACGAAGGCTTCCATCTTGGTCAACGTCAACGCCAAGAGCGACGCCTTCGATTTGCGCGACCTGTTTGCCATGTGGCACTTCGACGAAGACCCGCGCTTCGACGACGTGAAGGGCAAGGTGGGCATGGACACGCAGGTGCGTTACGTGTTCGGCGGGCCCGAAGACCGCTGCGGCGGCGGCATTTTGCAGACCAAGGGTCGCGTCAAGGTGCTGGATCTCGACATGTTCGGCGAGCGCTACGACGGGGGCGAGGGCGAGTTCGACATGAACTGGTTCGACCGTGACGCCTCGATTCAAGGCGTGGACCTGGACGTGCCGAGCATCACCCTGCGCAAGGGCCCAGGGCTGATTCTGGGCTCGTTCGGCCTGCGCCGCGGCGCGCGCGTGAGCGGCAACATGACCGGCACCGAGGTGCCGATTTCGAAATTCGACACGCTGCACCCGGCGCTCAAGGTGGCCGACGGCCGCGCCACCGCCAGCGGAGAAATCAGCGGTACCCTCGACGCCTTGGCGCTCACGGCGCGCGCCAAGATTTCCGAGCTGCGGCTGGGTCGCGCCACCTTTCCGCCGTCGGACCTGAGCGTGCGGCTCGACCCGGTGGTGCAGCCGAGCAAGCCCATCGGCACCAGCAAATGCGGGCTGCCCATCTACCCGCCGCTGGAGCGCAACGAGTACAACGCGGACAAGGTCGCGGGCGTCTTTCACATCGACGGCCAGATGCTGGGCGGGCAAATCAAGCTCGACGACATGACCGTCACCCGGCAACGCAAGAAGACGGTCACCGGCAAGGCGCGCTTCGACAAGTTCGATTTGGGCGCAGCGGCGGAAGCCATGCCGCAGATTGCGCTCTCGGATGTGCGGCCGTCGGGCACCCTGAGCGCGGCTTTGGACATCGAGCGTTGGGACTTGGAGGATTCGAAAGCGGCGGTCGGCACGCTCCAGCTGGCCGACGTCAACGCCGAGTTCGCGGGCTACCAAGTGCGCGTCCCCGCTGGCTCCGCCCCGCTGGCGCTCAAAGCTGGAAACCTGGCCATTCCGGCGCTGGCGCTCGAGATCAAGACGCCGCGTGGCCAAGCCGCCAGCTTCGACGTCGCGGGCAAGCTCGAGAAGCTCGGCCAAGGCGCCCAGATCGACGCCACCTTCGGCTTGCGCCCGCTGCCGCTGGCTACGGTGCTGGGCATGGTCTCGCGCGTGGAGCGCGCGGACGGAATGTTGCAAGGCAAGCTGCGGCTGCACGGCCCGCTGGCGGCTCCGCACTACCAAGGCGGCTTCGAGCTGAACGACGGCGAGGTCGCGCTGCACGGGCTGCAGACGCCCATCAGCGACATCTCGCTCGCGCTCAGCGTGGACGGCAACGAGATCAACATCGTACGCGGCAACGCGCGCCTGGGCTCCGGCACTTTGGCCATTCGCGGCGGCGCGCCCCTGCGCGGCTTCGACGTCGGCGCGGCCAGCATCGCGATCACCGCGCGCAATTTGTCGATGCCGAGCAGCAACGGCATTCACGCCGTCGCCGACGCCGACCTGCTCACCACGTTCCAACCTTCGCGCGACGGCGCCGAGCGCACCCTGCCGCGCGTGACCGGCAACGTGATGCTCAAGAGCTTCGAGTACAAACGCCCGGTGATGATGACGGCCGACATTTCGTCGCTGGCGCAGCGCGGCAAGCGCACCGAGTTCGAGGCCTACGACCCGAACGACGACGCCATCGACCTCGACATTCGCATCTCCAGCGAGCGCCCGCTCAAGCTACAAAATAACCTAATCGAAGCGGAGCTGCTGCTCGACGAGCGCGGGCTCGAGCTCTCGGGCACCAACGCGCGCTACGGTCTGCGCGGCGACGTGAGCCTCAAGCCGGGTGGCCGCATCAAGCTGCGCCGCAGCGAGTTCGAGATCAAAGAAGGGCGGGTCCGCTTCGACGACGTCACGCGCATCGCGCCGCGCGTCGACGTGACGGCCGTCACCGAATACCGGCGCTACAACACCTCTTCGCAAAATGCCGGCCCTACCGCCAGCGGCGCGCCGGGCGCAGCCGCGGCCAACGGCGCGGCCAGCAGCGCCGCCGCCGCGCGGGGCCGGCGCTTCCGCATCACCATGCGGGCCCACGGCGACGCCGACAAGCTCAAGATCGATCTGACCAGCGACCCCGCGCTCGCCCAAGACGACATCTTCTTGCTCATCACCATCGGCCTCACGCGGGCTGAGCTCGACCAAGCGCAGTCCGCCAGCGTGGGCGAATCCGTCGCGCTCGAAGCGCTGGGCACCCTCAGCGGCGCCGACAAAGCCGTCACGGACGCCGTGCCCATCATCGACGAGCTGCGCTTCGGCAGCGCCTACTCTTCGCGCACCGGCCGAACCGAGCCGACCATCACCATCGGCAAGCGCCTAGCCGAGCGCATCCGCGCCAACGTCACCAGCGGCGTCGCCGAGTCGCGCGAAATTCGCTCCAACGTGGAGTGGCAACTCTCGCCCCGCGTGTCGGTCGAAGGCTCGTACGACAACGTCAACGACATCTCTTCGTCGTCTCTGGGCAACCTGGGCGCCGACCTCCGTTGGCGCATGGAATTCGAATAGGCCTGCCCCCATCCGTCGGTGCTCGCGGGCTCCGCCCGCTGCGCGCCGCCGACTTCCCCCAAATCCGTGCTCGCGCCCGCGGCGGGCGCTGCGCGCGTCAGGGGGAAGTGCGCGCCAGCAGTGGCGGCCGGTGCGCCACGCGGCGGCCACGCGCAAGTGGCGCTTCGAAGTCGAGCCGCGCGGTAAATCCGAGTGCAGAAAAATGGCACGAAGCTGGCATTGCGCGGGGCGCATGCGGCAACAGGGGGCTCCCAAGCTACTGGACGTGGTGCGACAGTCGCTGCGCCTGCGGCACTACAGCTTGCGCACCGAGAGAGCGTACTGCATGTGGGTTCGGCGCTTCGTGCTCTTTCACGGCAAGCGACACCCGAGCGAGCTCGGCGCAGCCGAGGTGCAGCAATTCCTCACGTATCTCGCCCGCGAGCGGCGCGTCAGCGGGCCGACACAGAACCAAGCTTTGGCGGCGCTGCTGTTTCTCTACAACGAAGTCTTGGCCATTTCGGTCGAAAAGCAGGCGCCGCTCGTGCGCGCCCAACGCCCTGAGCGCGTACCAACGGTGTTGACTCCAGGTGAAGTTGCGCTCTTGCTGAGCCGCCTGCAAGGCACCGTCCGCCTCATCGCCGGGCTGCTGTACGGGGCCGGCTTGCGCCTCATGGAGGCGATGCAACTGCGAGTCAAAGACATCGACCTCGAGCGCCGCGAGATCGTCATCCAGAAGGCTGTGCGCCAGGCCGCCCTCGCCGCCAACTTCAGCAAGCGAGTCACTTGCCACACCTTTCGCCACTCCTTTGCGACCCACCTGCTCGAGAGCGGGCACGACATCCGCACCATTCAAGAGCTGCTCGGCCACCGCGACGTCGCCACCACCATGATCTACACCCACGTCCTCAACCGCGGCGCCCTCGGCATCCGCAGCCCCCTCGACACCCTCCCCAAAACCCCGACCTCCCCTTAGAGCCGATCCTGAAACTCATGTTGCCTGCTGAAATGCGATCAAGCCACACGCGAATTGGAGCAGCGCCAGGTAGTGCGCGCCGCGGCGCTCCCAGCGCACGAGCAGGCCACGGAAACG
>Ga0164241_10000767_pt1 | contig 48772 bp, 36 predicted proteins | sample OricomyardsoilBY_FD_108780 | JGI IMG/M metagenome (GOLD analysis project Ga0164241, IMG submission 108780) | Backyard soil microbial communities from Emeryville, California, USA - Original compost - Back yard soil (BY) | ecosystem: Environmental > Terrestrial > Soil > Unclassified | place: USA... | reverse complement strand
TGTGTTGGGTTACTACAGTCAGACAAGGCCGCATCGACATAACGGTGGATTACCGCCAGTAGTGGCCGAACAACGGCATGCAAGTAAATCTTAAATTGTGGCCAAATTTACTTGACCACTACAATCTACCGCAGCATCATGTACGATCTTATCGCATGTTCTAAATATTAGAGGTTGATCCAACTCATTTTTCAATAACATAAATGGACTCTCTTTAATCTAACACCTTATTAGACGGAAATTTACCCCCTAAGTGAATTTACAGCTCGCTATATCGTCAACGAGAGATGTCGATTGACAACCTTTTCATAGCAGCCGCCCATGGAGTAAGCACGCAGGACGTATCCTTCCTATTGGCACGGATCTAAATCAATCGCTATATCAGCCTAAGTCAGACCAAGGCAAATTGCCACTCGGCCATTTGGTGCCTAAAAGCGCAACGGCTGGATTATCAGAAAGTGAGGGAGGGATTGTTGGTGGGATTTGCAGCAGGGGCTTTTGCCGCCCCGAGCCTTTGGCTTAATAATTTAATTCACCTAGAAAGTGGAGGAAAGCGTCAGGCCAACCCAGCGTCGGTAAGGCCAAGGGGCGTAACTCACCCAGCCCACTTCATGCGCGGTGCTATCAAACGCGTTCTTGATCACCAGGCTGACATCGAACCCCTCGGTGCTGCCGAAACCGATGGAAGCATCCGTGCGGGAGTGACCGGGAACGCGGCTGTAGGCCGACAGGTCGTCTAGGTTCAAATAATCGCTGGAAACAAAAGTGTTGAAGCTGGTGTGGAATTCCGTGCTCCACACCGGCACGCGATATTCCGCACCGAAATTCACGGACCATAAAGCGGCGCCGGGCAGGCGCGAACCTGTCTGGTCGATGAAGGCACCCGGCAGGTAAGCCAAGTCCGCCGGTTTGGGGGAATTTTGGAAATCCTCGTAACGCGCATCGTTATAGGCGCCGCTCAATCTCAGGCTGAGATTATTTATGCCGGAGTAAGTCGCATCAAACTCCACGCCCTCGACTTTCACTTCGTTCACATTGCCCTGGGAAGTGATGTAAGCCGTTGCCGCCGGCAAGCTCTGTCCGTTGGCAATGTTTACCTCGGTCTGGAATTCGTCGAAGGTACGGGTTGCCTGTTGGTAGTCATCGATATTCATCACAAACCAATTGGCGTTGAGCACCAGAGTGTCGTCCAGCAGCAGCGTTTTGATGCCGATTTCATAAGCGTTGGTCTTTTCCGGTTTAACGCCCACGGGCACGCCGTTGACATGGAAGGCAGTGCCGGATTTTTCGCCGTACTGCCATGAGCCGTACACCTTGATGCCGTCCGTCACTTCGTAACTTTGGCTGAGGAATGTGGTGCGCAGGGTGTCGTCGTAGTGGCTTTCCACGTAGGGAATCAACTGGCCGATCTGGGCCGCCCGTATGGCTTTTGCAGCGCCCACTTGTGCCCGCTGCGCGGGCGTCAGGCTTCCATAGGCTTCGCCGGGTGTGCCGGTAATGGTGGCGCCGTAGTAGCGATAGGCCACCTCGTCCGCCAGGCTGAGTTGCTCCGCCGTGTTGTTATTCACCAGCGTTACGGTGCCGTCGGGGTTGGTGATGTTGGTGCCCAGGGTGCCGTTGGCGATGGAGTCGAATCCGCCCAGCGCAATACCCCGGACATTCGACGGATTGAGCGCGCGGCCCGCGCCGTGGTTTTCCAGGAGCAAGGAATCTGCCGTGGTGCGGTCTTCGGTTCCAACACGCAAGCCTGCCGTTAATTGCGCCGCCTCGTGCCAATCCCAACTGACCTGGCCGAATATCGCATTGCTCTCGGTGTTCACCCATGTGTGGCCGTCGCGGCGGCCATTGTCGAGGCTGTCCTGCAGGAGTGCGCGGCCAGCACCGCGATTCACATCGGCGTTGGCGCCGGCGAGGGTGTTGTATTGGCCAGTGGAGGCAAACCAGGCACCGGCATCGGAACCCCAACCGGTTTTTGCCCCTATGTCGTTGTCTGTTTTAAAGAGGAATAATCCGGTGCGGTATTTAAGGGTATCGCCCGCAGTGCCATCCCAAATAAATTCCTGGCTGTATTGCCGATAATAAACACCACCGCCGCCATCGATATTAATGTCAAACGGCGTGCCTTCATCGTTATGGGCGTCGAAGGAATATTCGCGCACCGCGGTAATCGAGGTGAGCGTGCTGTTTTCCAGGGAATAATCCAGTTGGATGGAAGTGCCACGGTTCGACACGGTTTGTCCTTCCAGCTGATTGAAATACACCTTTTCCAGTTCCTCGCCGGAAACATAATCCTCATAGGTATAAATATCGCCGTTGAAATCCCGGCCCACAAACCAATCCCGCGCCGGGTTCCAGGTGCCGTTCGCCGAGGAAAATCCGGCGAATTTGGCTTTTGCCGAGGTGCCGCTGGGATCGGTGGGAGTGCCGTCTGCATAAAATTCCGGCTGGTCGTGATAAAAGGTGAGGCCGTTTTGCAATTGCGGCGCTTTGGATTCCGTATCCAAACTGAAGCGCGCTTCAAAATTTTCCGTGGGCGTCAGCAGTAATTGCACCCGCGCGCTCAAGCGGTTTTTGTCGTACAGGGTGGAATTGTTGTTGTAGCGGTTTTCGTAATAGCCGCGCCCTTTATCCACCACAAATGCGCCGCGCCAAGCGAGCAGATCCTCGATCACGGCACCACCGATGGCGCCTTTCACCAGAATTGCCTGGCGGTCGCCCAGGGTAATGGAAAGATCCGCCTCGGGTTCAAATGTCGGGCGCTTGGTGTTCACATAGACGGCACCGGAGCTACCGCCTTTTCCACCCCAGGTACCCACAGGGCCGCGAAATCCTTCAACACTTTCCACATCGTAGAAATCGAAATTGCCCAAGGCGGTGAGACCAAAACTCACACCGTCCTGCACCACCAATACACTTGGGTCCTGCACTTCCGCAAAGGCGCGCTTGCCCAGGCCGCGGATCGATAAAGAGGCACCGCGGGTATTGTTCTGATTAAAGGTGACATTGGCCAGGCGCTTGGAAATGGCTTCATAGTCCATTCCGAGTTCGCGATCAAGCACATCGCCGGAAACCACCGATTGCGCAAGCGGCAGATCGTAGGTTTTTTCCAAGCTGGTGACGGCGGTGCCGGTGGCGAGGGCTCCGATAATTAGAATTTCCTCAATACCGCTGGAGGCGGCGGGGGCCTGCGCCAACGCAGAGCCGATTCCGCCACTTGCCAATAAAAATGCCGCCAGAGGTTTAAGACGAAAAATCAGAGCAGTGGAATTTGTATTTTTGTACAGCACATGCGAACCCATGATAAATCCCGTTGATACATTAGCGAAGGCTTGCCCCGGTGCAAGCGGTGTACCAATCGGAAAATGCCGGAATGGAATCGACAATGGCTTATTTTGCTGATTTTCAAACAAATTCCGGTTAACTGTTGCACATGTGCTGCATTGATAACAGCTGCTGTGGTTCAGCGGTGGAAAACCGCCAGTGATTTCCGCATAAGTGTTATGCAGAGCGTTTTTCAAAGAGGGTGCTTGCGTAGCCCATCTGCTTTTTGGTTATGAATTTAGAAGGAAATGATCTAGGTTTTGGGCGATACGCATCTGCGTATTCCCGATTCTGGCGGAAATAGCGCCAAAGTATTTGGAGGGGTTGCAATTCAAGCGGAGCGGCGCTATCCACGTCACTGCTTTTAAAGCAGCAATATTGCTTAAAACCCAACAGACAAAGGTGCAACCTGAAACACCAGCCGTTGTTCTTGCAGCGTTGGTTTATTCAGGTTTCTTGGATTAATCTCGATTTGGAACGCGATTATCGGCATGGCTCGAATATTGCCATGCGAGTGGCAGCCATTTGGTTTCCATCCATCCATAATCAGGAGCTAAAAAAATATGAAATACAACCGACGACACCCTGGCAAGGCCCTGGCACTTGCAACCCTGCTGTCCGCATTCACCTGGGGGGCTGCAGCGGAGGACAAAGCCAAAGGAGTCAAGCCCGCGCTTTCCGGTAAAGACGCAATCGAAACCCGTCGTGCGGCCTTTGGTTTGATCGGCAAGAGCTTCAAGCCCATCGGCGGAATTCTGAAAGGCGAGGTGGATTACAACTCGGTGGACGTCAATGAACTGGTGCACCGCATTGTCTTTTTACAAGGATTTTTGCACGGCGCATTTCCAGAGGATTCCAATCTCGGAGAGCCACAGACCAAAGCCAAAGCGGAAATCTGGACAAAAAAAGAGGATTTTAAAAAGCGCTTGAAGGAATTCAAAGCCAATACCGAGAACCTTCTGGCGTTAGCCTCCAGCGAAAAATCCGCGACCGGCGCCTTTAAGGAAGCCGCACAAAAAGTCGCCCAGGATTGCAAAGGCTGCCACGACAATTACAAGGTTAAATAGAGTAGGGGTGGCGGATGCGAGTCAAGGTTTGGGATTTGCCGGTGCGCATAACCCATTGGTTATTGGTGGTGTCCTTCGCGGGGGCTTACATCACCAACAGCCTGGGCGTGGCCTATTTCAAATATCACGAATGGTTTGGCTACGCCACCCTGGTGTTGGTGGCATTTCGCATACTCTGGGGATTATGGGGTAGCTACCATGCGCGCTTCCGTCATTTTCTGACATCGCCAGTGGCGACCTGGCGCTACGCTGTGACATTGCTCAAGCGCCAGGACCAACCGATCCTCGGGCACAACCCCTTGGGTGCCTTAATGGTCGTGTTGTTGCTGCTGACTTTATTGGTTCAGGCGGCCACCGGGCTTTTTGCCAATGACGAGATTTTTAATGCGGGTGCGCTTTATGGTTACGTGAGCAATGATCTGAGTCTCACCCTTACCGCGTTGCACAAAGAATTGTTTTATTGGATAGCCGCCGCCATCGCCGTGCACATTCTCGCGGTGCTGCTGCATGTTTTTTTGAAAAACGAAAACCTGGTCTCCGCCATGTTCACCGGATACAAATCGGGACCCTTCCTGCAACTAAAGGCGCAACAGCCACCGGCTGCTAACCATTTCTCGCAGGAGTGGCGTGCAGTCGTGTTATTGCTGTTGATTTCCACTGCCCTGGTTTTGATTGTCGGCACAGCACCGGACGCCAGTTTTTCATCCGATTATTAATCTGAGAATACCCCTATGTTTATTGCATCCGCCGCCACCCTAAGCTTGGCCGTCTTTACGGATCTGTCCATTATGCAGTTGGATAACGCCGAACTGGTTCTGGTTCGCGACAGCGATCCGGCCACCCAAACCGCCACTGCAGCACCTGTTGCGGTCGAGTCCAGTGACGATACCCTGAACGCTCAGGCCCAGAGTGAAGCCACGGCATCCGTCTGGGCCAAAGGCGCGGTGAAGAAACACCGAACACGAAATTAACTTGGAGTTGATTTCCATAAAGACAGGCCACGAGCTTGCCTATTCAACAGCCAAGCTGGCCAGCCCTGTAACAACCGATCAATCCGTTCTCGCTCCTTAGTTCCGCGCTCCTACCTTCTTCCCACCTTTATCGCGAGTGATAAATCAGAATCACTGCGCTGTTGAAATTTGTCACAGACAGCTGTTAGTATCGCCACATTCGAATATCCATATATCTTATTTTTGCCTATAGCCCCAATATGATTGAGCCTGCACATTTATTTAAATGCCTGTCAGATGACACCCGTTTGTACGCCACCTTATTGATCCACCAGGAAGGTGAGCTTTGCGTATGTGAATTGATGGAAGCCCTGGGTGACAGCCAACCCAAGATCTCCCGCCATCTGGCGCAGTTACGCAGTTGCGGCATTCTGAACGATACCCGGCGCGGCCAGTGGGTGTTTTATTCCATGGCAAAGACGCTTCCGGAATGGGTGCTGGAAATTTTGCGCGCGGCGAGCGAAGCCAAGGGCAGCGCTTTAAAAACCTTTCAAAAGAAGCTGAAGACGATGAAGAATCGCCCTCAATGCTGTTAATGCCAGTGGTCTGTTAATGTCAATGGGCTTTTAATGTAAATGGGCTGTTAATCTAAATGAACAATTCCTCGATAAAAATTCTTTACATCTGTACGCACAATCGTTGCCGCAGCATTTTAAGCGAAGCCATCACCAATCATGTGGCCAAGGGAAAATTGCAGGCATTTAGCGCAGGCAGTCAACCGGTTGGCCAGGTGCATCCACTATCGCTGAAATATCTGGCGGAAAAAGGCATATCAACCGCTGGCCTGAAAAGCCAATCCTGGGATGAATTTGAAAGCCTGGCGCCCGATATTGTGGTAACGGTTTGTGACAGCGCGGCGGCGGAGACTTGCCCGGTGTGGTTTGGCAATACTGTGCAGGTTCATTGGAGTCTGCCGGATCCGTCCAAATTGCAGGGCACTGAATCCGAAGTTCGCGATGCTTTTTATCGTGTTATGTCGACCATAGAGCAGCGTGTACAAAAGCTTTTGGAGCTGGATCTTGAGCCTTTATCCAAGGCGGAGCGTCGAGCGCTCTTAAACCAAATTGCCTCGGTGTAATTCTTATGGGTGTGTTTGAGCGCTTTCTGACTCTGTGGGTTGCGTTATGCATAATCGCGGGCGTTCTGCTGGGCAACCTTGCTTCAGCGCTGTTTCAATACTTTGCATCGCTCGAAGTTGCCAACGTCAATATTCCGGTGGCCATTTTTATCTGGGTCATGATCTACCCCATGATGATTCAGGTGGATTTTTCCTCCATTAAAGATCTTGGAAAAAAACCCAAAGGCTTGTTTTTAACTTTGACGATCAACTGGTTGATCAAGCCCTTTACCATGGCGGCTCTGGGATGGCTTTTTTTCCGGGTGTTTTTTGCCGATCTTGTGGACCCACAAACCGCAACGGAATATATCGCCGGGATGATACTGCTCGGCGTTGCGCCCTGTACGGCAATGGTGTTTGTCTGGAGTCATTTAACCAGAGGTGATGCCAATTACACGCTCGTGCAAGTGGCTGTCAATAATCTGATTATGATTTTTGCTTTCGCTCCAATTGCTGCTTTTCTCCTGGGTGTGAGCGATGTGGTCGTTCCCTGGGACACATTGCTGTTATCCGTCGGATTGTATGTTGTGATTCCACTGGTTGCAGGTGTGCTTACGCGTAAAGTATTGGATTCAAAGCAGCAACCTTCTCGATTAAATCACTTTATTCAAAACTTAAAACCCGTTTCTATTGCTGGACTGCTGGCGACGGTGGTGCTGTTATTTGGTTTTCAAGCGGAGACGATTTTGACCAGCCCTCTGGCAATCGTCTTGATTGCCATTCCGTTGCTGATTCAAACCTACGGCATCTTTGCCATTGCATACGCTGCTGCAAAAGCGATGAAGCTTCCCCATAACATCGCCGCCCCGGCTTGTATGATCGGCACTTCCAATTTCTTCGAATTGGCCGTTGCCGTGGCGATTTCCCTGTTTGGTTTACAGTCTGGCGCAGCCCTGGCGACCGTGGTCGGCGTTCTGGTTGAAGTCCCGGTAATGTTGACGCTGGTAAGTTTTGCCAACAAAACGCGTCATTGGTTTGAAGAGGTATAAAAACATGAGTCTGACCGATTTACCCAATATCGATCCCGAGAGTTTTAAACCTATTGATCGCGAACAATTGCTGCGCGTTGAGCCCAGCCAGCACAAGCCGCGCATTTTATTGTTGTACGGCTCGCTGAGAAAACGTTCGTTCAGCCGGCTCGCAACGGAAGAAGCCGCACGACTGTTGGAATATTTCGGCGCGGAAACGCGCACCTTCAATCCTTCGGGATTGCCGCTCCCGGATGACACGGATGATCAACATCCCAAAGTGCAGGAATTAAGGAAGCTGGCGGAGTGGAGCGAAGGAATGGTGTGGTGCAGTCCGGAGCGACATGGCGCCATGACAGGTGTTATGAAGGCCCAGATAGATTGGATTCCGCTCGCGCTGCAAGGTGTTCGCCCAACACAAGGGAAAACCCTCGCGGTTATGCAGGTGAGTGGCGGTTCGCAATCTTTTAATGCGGTCAATCAAATGCGCGTCCTTGGTCGCTGGATGCGCATGGTCACCATTCCCAACCAATCGTCTGTCGCCAAAGCCTGGCTGGAATTTGATGATAATGATCGCATGAAGCCGTCTTCCTACTACGACCGTATCGTGGATGTGATGGAAGAGCTGGTGAAGTTTACGTTGCTGGTGCGTGATCGCAGTGATTATCTGGTGGACCGCTATTCAGAGCGCAAAGAAACCGCAGAAGCATTTCGTAAACGTATCGATCAAAAATCGATGTGATGGACAGCGCCCTTCATTTCCCAAAGATAGCCCCAGGGATAAATTCCCCTGTCATGACCATCGTTGAAGACCAGTTGCACGCCGTAAGGAAAAGGATTAACGGCGTCCAACTGGACGGATTCCTCCACCAATATAATTTGCCTTTTTAAACGCGCGGCGCGGCAGCGGGAGCAGGGACAGGCACCGCGTAAATATTGATGCGGAATAACCTGCCGTTCCTCCGGGCTCCACTGAATGACCAGTTCGCGCCGCGTGCGGGAATTTTTGATTTCAAGGGGCGCTGGGTGATTCACGTGGTATGGATTCCCGTTCTGACTGCATCATTTGTTTTAGGACATTTATTTCTGTGGCAGGTGCTTCTGGGTTATTTGTGTGAGGGCAATAAGCACCGCTTTGCGGACTTCCGGGTCGTTGTCCTGTTCTGCGGTTTGCAGCGCAGGCAGGGCGCTGGAATCACCGACTTCCCCTAACGCCAGTGCAGCCTCTTTACGCAGATTGCTGATGGGATGTGTCAATAATTCCGTAAGCGCCGTTACGGCTGGTGTGAATTGCAATTTGCCCAGGGCACGGGCCGCTTGCAAACGGCATTGCCAATAATCGTCGCGCAATAATTCCGTCAAGGCCGGCGCGCTTTTTTGTAAACGCAATTTGCCGACGGCGCTGGCGGCTTCCTCCCGGACTTGCCATGCACTGTCCTGCAATGCGAGCAACAGCGCGGTTGCGGCTTCCGCATTTTCGGACATGGACAGAGTGCCCACGGCGGCACGGCGCACTTCTTCCGCCGGATCTTCCGTCGCCAGCGTTGCCAGTGAGGGCAGGGCGGGTGTGTGCTTCAGCCATCCCAATACACCAATGGCCTCCCGCCGGATAATTGGATTTTCGTCCTTCAAAGCAGCGAGTGCCGGCGCGGCGCTTTCCGGTAAACGTATTTCGCGCAGCGCGCGCAATACCTGTGCGCGCACATTCGGATTGGCGTGGGACGCATAGGCAAGAATGGCATGGCCTGCGGCGGGATTTTTAAATTCCGCCAAACTCAGGGCGGCGGCTTCCCGCACATTGGCGTCGGGATCGGAGAGGGCGTCACAGAGCGCCGTCGCTATTTCCGGTTCGTCCCAGGCTTCCAATAATTTGGCGGCTTGTGCACGCACATCCGCGTCTTCATCCCGACGTAACGCATGCTCCAAAAAAGGCAGGGAATCCGGATCTTCCAGATCCGCCAGTTCGATCAGGGCGACCCGTCGCACACCCGCGTCCGGATTTTCCAGACGCGGCAACAAATCGAGAATAAGCGCATTGTCTATACGAGAATAAGCGTCAGTACGAGAAGACGAGTCAGTAAAAGTCGGCATAAATTTTCCAGATTCAGATAACGGCTTGCAGTTCTTGCTCGGCTGGCAGGCCCAGCGGCGATAAACGGGGCAGGGCGCGACCGGGCTCGTGCCGCAGCAATTCCAGGCAGTGGCGCTTCAGGTGCATAAAGTCCGGCGAGGTGACAATTTCCGTGTGTCGTGGACGCGGGAAATTCACCCGTAAATCCTCGATGATGCGGCCGGGCCGGGGGCTCATGACCAGAATGCGGTCCGCCATAAAAATTGCTTCGTCGATGTCGTGAGTGACAAACACCACGGTGGTGCGAATACGTGCCCAAATGCTCAACAAGAGTTGCTGCATTTCCATGCGGCATTGCGCATCCAACGCGCCAAAGGGTTCATCCATCAATAAAAGGCTGGGGCGATTGACCAGCACGCGCGCAATTTCCACACGCTGCTGCATGCCGCCGGACAATTGGCTCGGCCAGCGCTTTTCGAATCCCTCCAGGCCCACCAGTTGCAGAATTTCTTTTGCCTGGTTCCGCCGCTCCAATTTCTGCACGCCGCGCATTTTCAGGCCGAAGGCCACGTTGTCGATGACGTCGCGCCAGGGAAACAGCGTGTGCTGTTGAAATACCATGCCGCGATCGGGGCCGGGGCCGCCGACGGGATGACCGTTCACCAGCAATTGTCCGTGACTTGGCTTCAAGTGGCCGGCGAGGGCGCCCAGCAAAGTGGATTTGCCACAACCGGACGGCCCCAATATGCAAATGAATTCTGCGGGGCGAATGGTGAAGTGGACCTTTTGTACGGCTTCAAAACGATCCGCCCCATGGCCGAGGTGAATGGAAAGTTCGGAAGCGGAAACCGCGCTCGACGCGGACGCAATGGCGTTCATCAGACGTTCCTCCGCAGGTGATACCAGGGAATCAAAAAGCGGCCTGTGCTTTTGATCAGAAAACTGCTGCCCATGCCGAGCACCCCGATCAACAACATGCCCACCACTATGTCGGGATAGCGCCGGATGAGGTAGCTCTCCCAGGTGTAATAGCCGATGCCCCACTGGCCCGAGACCATCTCGGCCGTCACCAGGCAGAACCAGGAGGTGCCCATGCCGATGGAGAGGCCGGTGATGATGCTGGGCGCCGCGCCGGGCAGGATGATCTCCCGCAGGATGGCCCAGGGTTTGGCGCCGAGGCTCCGGGCCGAGGCCACCAGGCGCTTGTCCACCGCCTCCACACCGTGAATGGTGTTGAGCAGGATCGGAAAGAGCGCACCGGTAAAGGTAATGAAAATCATCGAAAGCTCAGACGAGGGGAACATCAGGATCGCCAGGGGAATCCAGGCCACCGCCGGTATCGGCCGCAACACCTCCAAAGGCGGCAGGAGTATGGATTCCAACGACTTCCAGCGACCGATGAACAGGCCGATGCCGACACCCAACACTGCCGCCGCAAAATAACCGGCGAAAACGCGGCCCAGGCTGCTGCCCAGGTGGGGCAGCAACTTGGGTGAAGTCGCCAGGTTCCAGGCCGCCTCCGCCACAGCAGCGGGTGGCGGCACATAGACAAAGGAAACCAGTCCCAGGTCCAGTTTGTAGGTAGCCGCCAGATGCCACAGCACCAGACAGGCGAGTAGCGACAGACTGGGCAGGATGATCCGCAGCCAAGGATTTGTCGGGGATGAGGCGGTGGCCATGATGCACTCCTAGCGGCTGACGGCCGCGAATTCGCGTACCTGACCGCCGTGCTGTTGGGCAAAGGTTTCGGCCTGTTCCTTGAGCAGGAATGCGCTCAACTGGCCTTTGCCGTCCTGCACGAACCAGGCTTGGCCGGCCAGCAACTTAAGGCCGCTGTCCCGCGCCTGGGCATAGACAGCGCGTATCGCCTTGCCCTCGGCTTCGAGTTGCGCCAGAACTTTGAAGGCGGCTTCCGGAGAGGCGTAATGTCGCACTTTGGGTTCGTCCTTCACCCAGATTTGTGCCAGACGATTGAAGTCGGTGATGGGCTGACCGGTCACCGCATCCTGGGCGACCAGGGGAATCGGCGCATAGTTTTTGAGTGCTGTTTCGTAATCCTTGCCGGCCTGCTTGAAGGCTTCGCGCAGGTATTGGTCGTTGATAAAAGTATCGATATCCAGGTCGCGCTCGGTGCGCTTCATGGTTTTTAGCGTTTCGATGGCGGTGCGCGTGCCCTGGCGGTATTCCGGCTTCCAGGTGAGGTCGCGGGTCTGCAGGCCGAGCGGGCCGTGGAACAGGTAATTCACCTCCGCTTCTATGCCGGTGACCTTTTCAATCAGCTCGCTGTATTTTTCCGGATCGCTGGCAAACAGATCATTGGCCTCGATGACGGCGCGCAGATAGGCGACCACCACTTCCGGGTACTTCTCCGCATAAGCCGCATCCACCAAACCGCCATGGTGTGTGGGCGCGTTGGTTTGGGAGCCATCGAAAATCTTGCGGGCAAAACCCCGGTTTGGGAATAAATCCGCGAAAGGTACAAAATCGGCGTGCGCATCGATGCGGTTGCTCTTCAACGCGGAACCGGCGATTTCCGGAGCCTGGGTGATGATGCGCACGTCTTTTTCCGGATCCCAGCCCAGATCGCGAATGGCGCGCAGCAAAACGCCGTGGGCGGTGGACGCGAAGGGCACGGAAATAGTTTTGCCTTTTAATTCTTTTAAGGACTGCACCTGCGATGCGGCGGGCACCACTATGCCGTTGCCGCTGCCTTTGATGCTGCCGGAGAGCACATTGATGAACAGGCTGCGTTTGCCCGCATCCAGATGCGCCGCGCCATTAAATGAACCGGGAAAATCCGCCATGGAGCCGAAATCCAGTTTGCCCGCGACCATCTCGTTGGTCAGCGGTGCACCGCTGGTGAAATTACGCCATTGGATGTCGTATTTCGCGTTCTGATATTTGCCTGTGCGCGGCAAATATTTTTCCAGCAGGTTCAGCTCGCGCACCAGCAGGCCGCCAGCGGCGCAATTGATGGTGGTGTCCTGGGTGCCGATGGCGACACGGATGGTTTGCGCCTCAGCGACCACACCGGCAAAAGGCAGTAACAGGGAAAGAACAATTTTATGCAGACGCATGGGTTCCTCTTGAATTGTTTTGAGCCGTGCCGCCCCGGTGCTCGGGGTGGGCTGCGGAAATATTCTTTAAATCATCCGAAGGTGTCAGGTAGGTTGTTTGTTTTATCTTCCATCAGCGCAGCAGGTAGGGAATTTCCACCTTGACAGCGCCAGTGGGGCAATCGGCTTCGCAAGGCATGCAATACCAGCATTCATCAAATTGCATATAGGCCTTTTGCGTGAGCGGGTTGATCGCCAGCAAATCCATGGGGCAGACATCGACGCATACGGTGCAGCCTTTGTGCGCGATGCATTTGTCTTCGTCCACGGTTACCGGTGCATTGCTGCGAAAAAAAATATCCTGGGCTTGTTGTGTCATGGCCTTTCTCTTGTGTACTGGGCTATTTATTTATCGACTGGGTTCGTTTGCCTGCTCACCGGCTAATTCACCGATGATTTCTCCGCTCAGCGGATTTCTGTTTGCGCGCCTCAGCCATTCGCAGCCTTCAGCCGCAGGTTCTGATAGGCGTTGCGCTGGTCGGCGTCGAGTTGAACGAGGTAAGGTTCCACGGGCCGTTTGAAGCTGACCATGCGGCCGTCGCCGTCTTTTTTCAGGTGACAGTGATAAAACCAGTTGGCGTCGTCGCGCTCGGGATAATCGACACGGTAGTGATACAGCCCCCAACGGCTCTCCTTGCGGAACAGGGAAGCGCGCGCTGCCATTTCCGCGCAATCCTGTATCACCGTCACCTCCATGGCACGCATCAGCTCGTGCGGATTGGCGGCTTTTAATTGCGCTATGTCATTTTCAATCTGCGCGAAGCGATCCAGCGCCAATTCCATTTTGCGTGTGACCTTGGGCGGCTGGAGATAGTCGTTGACGAAGCGGCGCAGCTTGTATTCCACCTGTGCCGGCGGCAGTCCCTCCGTGCGCAAAAGCGGGGCGTACACGCGCTGCTTTTCCCGCGCAATCTGCTGTTGGTCAAGCGGTGAATATTCACGGCCTGCCACATATTCCGCAGCATTTTCCCCGGCAAACCAGCCATAGGTGAAAGCGCCGAGCATATAGTTGTGTGGCACAGCGGCCATGTCGCCCGCCGCGTAAAGTCCCGCCACGGATGTTTCCGCTTTTTCATTCACCCACACACCGGACGCGCTGTGACCGGAACAGAAACCGATTTCCGAAATATGCATCTCCACCATGCGCTGCCGATAATCCGTGCCGCGATTGGCATGGAACTGCCCGCGGCTGGGGCGCTCGTTGCTGTGAAGAATATGTTCGATGGTCTGGATGGTTTCCTCGGCCAAATGATCCAGCTTTAAAAATACCGGGCCGTTGCCGCCTTGGAGTTCCTGATAAAACTCCCACATCATCTGCCCGCTCCAATAATCGCATTCAATAAAGCGCTCACCTTTATTGTTCGCGGTGTAGCCACCGAGCGGACCTGTGACGTAGGCGCAGGCCGGGCCGTTGTAATCCTTGATCAAAGGATTGACCTGAAAACATTCCAGGTTCGCCAATTCCGCACCGGCGTGATACGCCATGGCGTAACCGTCACCCGCGTTGGTGGGATTTTCATAGGTGCCCATCAAATACCCGGAGGCCGGTAAACCGAGCCGGCCCGCAGCGCCGCAGCACAAAATCACCGCTTTCGCCTTGATGATATGGAAATCCGCCGTACGGCAGTCAAAACCCAACACACCGCAGACAGCGCCGCTCGCGTCGGTTAATAAACGCGTGCTGACAACGCGATTGGTGATGGCGATCTTTGCGCGTTTTAATTGGCGGTAAAGCACTTTTTTTATGTCGTGCCCCTGCGGCATCGGCAAAACATAGGAGCCCATGTGGTGGACTTTTTTCACCGCGTAATCGCCGGTGCCGTCTTTTTCGAATTTCACACCCCAACGGTCCAATTGCTCGATGGTGGCAAAGCTGTGTTTGGCGTAGGCGTACACGGTCGCCTGGTTGACGATGCCATCGTTGGCAATGGTGATTTCCCGCGTGTATTGCTCTGGCGTCGCATGGCCGGGGATGACGGCATTATTCAATCCGTCCATGCCCATACTGATGGCGCCGGAGCGTTTCACATTGGCTTTGTCGATCAGCAGAATGCGCAATGCGGGGTTGCGCTCCTTGGCTTTGATGGCCGCCATGGGACCGGCGGTGCCGCCCCCGACCACCACAATGTCGTATTCCTGTTCGAGATTTTTAAAGGTGTCCAGACTCATTGGGAATTTTCTCGGTTTATTAACGATGCGACTGGTCGACACGCTGGCGGTCGATGCGCAGGCGATACTGGAAAGCGTCGCCGCGGTAATAGAGGTATTCAAAATCCAGCGGCGCGCCGCCTTCCGTATGTGTCAGGCGTTCGATGCGCATGATCGGCGTATTCACCTCGATATTCAGCGCCCGCGCCAATTCGCTCTCGGCGAGAATCGCGTCTATGGCGAGATCCGCATGGCCGAGCGCAATGCCCAGATCATTTTCCAAAATCAAAAAAATATCGCGCGCCACCAAATCCGCTTTCTCCAATTGACGACCTATATTGGCGGGAACATAAGTCACTTCCAGGGACACCGGCTCGCGGTTGACAAGGCGCACCCGTTTTATTTTTGCAACGACGCTGCCGGGTGCCAGGGCGAGTCGCGCGGTGATTTCCGGCGGTGCGCTGAAATATTCGATATCCAAAACCCGATTGACCACTTCGTACCCGTGTTGCTCCAGGGATTCGGCGAGCCCCTGGAGGCTGCTGATATTCTGGTAAGCCTTTGGCTTTGCGACAAAGGTACCTTTGCCGTGGATCTTGAAAATCAGCCCTTCTCTTTGCAAATCGCTCAATGCCTGGCGGATGGTTATGCGGCTCACGCCAAACAGATCGCACAACTCACTTTCCGACGGCATGCGACTGAGGGGCCCATGAGTACCGTCCAGAATACGGGTGCGCAATAATTCGCTGATCTGGTTATACAGTGGAACCGGCGAAGGTACCGCCAGCTTGTAGTTGTAAGATTTATTCATGGTGAAACGGTCTATCCTGTTATGACAAGTTCAGGTGTAAAAGAATTGTTTTTCAAAAGCCAACTACAGGGTTACTAAATTCGTGGATTGGCGGTAGCGCACCAGTGATCCATCAAATTCATGCAATTTTGTATGCGATGACGCTTCTTCACTGGCGACCAGGTAGTGTTTGCTTTTTTCAAAAATCTTCAAAGAATTCAGCGGAGGCATCCAGGCAGATTTATCGTAAATGGACGGTTCCTTTTCGGGTACATGCAGAAATACCACATTCGGCTCCAGACCCAAGCCTTTCAATAAAGCCAGATCTTCTGGCCCATGAACATCCACACCGACCTGATATCCGCGGGTACGGTAATCCGTAAAAGCCCGCTGGAAGTGCGGCAGGCTGGCATGGCCCAACATACGCGTATGCAACAGCACCCGCTCGGGACCCAAGCCGCAATCACTCAATATGGCCTCAAATACTTTGCCGTAATTCTCCGAAACCGACGTGATGTGCCGGGGATGAACCTGTAGGGAAAGGATGCCATTGCCACTGAACCGCTGTAGGTAATTGAGTGAATGCAAAGTACGAACCAAGCGATCCAATTGAATGATTTGGTCGGGATCGTTCAGCGAGTTGTAGACCTCTTCGAGTTCCAGTTCTTTTGCAGTTGCGGAACGCACCAGTGTTTCGCTGTCGTAGCCGATGATGTGCTTGCCATCGGGCGCAAGAATGCGGGAAAAACGGCTGCCAAAAGTGAGGCTGCCGAAGCGCGCACCGAACATGTCCGAGGCTTTATAAAAGCCGGTTTCGGGCAGTGACAATGTCCGGGCGCTCAGCTGTAACTGCTCATTAAAATAGTTCATCAAAACGGTGAGAGGCATAAGCTTAGAACGACAAATTATGATTAATTGTGATAAATCGAATGCTAAGCTTCTGACGCTGGATATCAAAATAAGAATATCTGCAGTGCATATTCTTATTTCTGGAATAAAAAAGTCGAGTGTTGTATTTTCAACACCTTATTTCACAACAACAGCTTAATTCACAACATCAAGGCGCATGGGTGATGAATTTTCAACAGCTGCGGATTATCCGCGAGACGGTGCGGCAGAAGTACAATCTGACTGAGGTAGCCAATACCCTGCACACTTCCCAATCAGGCGTTTCAAAGCACATCAAAGATCTTGAGGACGAACTGGGTGTGGAATTGTATGTGCGCCGGGGCAAACGGATGCTGGGGCTGACGGAGCCTGGTCGGGAAATGCTGAAGCTGGTGGAGCGGATGCTGCTGGATGCCAGCAGCATCAAGAATCTGGCGGACCAATACAGTCAACAGGACACAGGGCAATTGACAGTGGCGGCAACGCATACCCAGGCACGCTACATTCTGCCCAAGGTGATTACCGCGTTTAAGAAGCAGTATCCGAAGGTGCATCTTCGTTTGCACCAGGGCAGCCCCAAAGAAATTGTGCAGATGCTATTGGACGGGGAAGCGGACATTGGCCTCGCTACCGAATCCCTGGGGGAAATTGAAGATCTTGTCGCATTCCCCCTTTATACGTGGCGCCATGCCGCAGTGGTTCCTAAAAATCATCCATTAACCACGCAGGACAAGATCACCCTGGAATCCATTGCCGAATATCCCATCATTACTTATCACGAAGGTTTTACCGGACGGGCGCGTGTGGAAAAGGTTTTCCAGGATGCGGGACTTTCACCGGATATTGTGATGTCCGCTCTGGACGCGGATGTTATTAAATCCTATGTGGAATTGGATCTCGGCATCGGCATTATTGCATCTGTCGCCTTTTCACCGGAGCGCGATACGGCACTCCAACTTTTGGAAAGCAGCCATTTGTTCCTGGAAAACCAAACCAAATTGGCGGTTCGCAAAGGACATCTGTTGCGTCGATATGCCTATCGATTTATCGAGGGGTGCTCACCCGAGCTGTCGGAAAAGTTGGTGATGGGAAGCGTGATGGCGGATTAGCTTTCCGCCTGTTGACGCTGTTGAAATTAAAAGCCCGCCAAACTTGGTTTCGCGGGCTTTTTCTTAGGCTGTGATTTTTCTGATCAAAAATTTCTACTGCAAAAATATTCCCGCTAAAAATTCTTCCTACAAATAATGAGACATCATTCGCCGCGCGCTTCCAACATTTTTGCCGCGTAGCGTTTTCCCATTTCGATCACGGAAAAAGTGCTCCAATGCAAACGATCGCTGCGATCGCCCAGGACAGTTCCATCGGGCATAGGTCCGGAAGATACCCAATGGCCATTGGCGACAACAGTTGGAATTCTCTGAACCAGCGGATTGTGCGCAGTGGCGCAGCAACCGGTGCGCGGTAATTCTCCGGCAATAAACGGCACTTCGGCAGGGTCCAGGTTTAAATCCCGGCGGAGGCTTGTGACATAACTGTTCACATGGTTTAACCAAGCCTCATCACCCGCATCGTTTTCCCCATGGTGAAAAATAATGCCTTTGATAACACCCACTTTTTGCGCCTTTTTGCCCAGGTCCAAAATCCATTGGTAAATCGGCGTTGTACCGCCACCCACAGGAGCGCCGCTCACGTCACCATAGGGCGGTTTGCAGGCGTTGTAATTGGCGCAATTGGGAAGGTGCGCCACTATATCCGTACCGCCATAAGCGGCTCCGACCAAGCCAATGGTAATGTTTGGCCCCATCGCCTCGGCCATGGTCACGGCAAAGGTGTCCACGGGACTTAAACCGATGGGACCAGAACTTCCATCAGGCTTTGTCCGCTGTCCTTCACGGCATTTAATAACCGGCTGAAAATGTTCGCGCCAAACGCCATAGGCATAATTATGTTCCGCGCAGTTTTGTCCCTGCAGAACTTTAACCCTGGGATGCGTAATGGGCTGATCCGGCAAATGCGCGGCACCTTGCATATTGGACTGGCCCAACGCCAAATAAATATGAAAATTCGGATCCGGTTGTGTACCGACAATGCCGGAGCTGGAGGATGAACTGCTTGAGCTGGAAGAGGAGGTTGTGGAACTGCTGCTGGAACTTGAGCTTGCCGAAGAGCTCGCTGAAGAGCTGGACGAACTGCTGGAGGTTGAGTTGCCATTCCCACCGCAGGCAATCAATAACGTTGAGCCCATTACCGCAAGAGATATTTTGCTGAAACCTGACATGATTTCGCCTTTTGATATGATGATTAGAAGTTATTTTTGAACCGGCGTTAAACCGAAAGCTGGTAAAGAAATGCGAGCGTAAAGCTAATGTGGCCGCCAGGCATTATCAATATGCGATGGTCATTATTAAAAACTTGGTAACAGTTCCCGTGGTTATTTCCTGAGAACCACTGCTTTTACTTGACTTCCACTTCAGTCAAGCAATGTAAGTAAGCTTAATGAAGCGTGTTTCGTTTAATGACTATTACTCATAAGGGCGCTGTCCCACAGAGAACAGAACCCTATTGGGACACACTTTAAAATGCATAAATGAATCAGCAACCAGGAGATGAACCAATGAATACCAAGCACATAAATTCCTTAGTGTTCCTAGCCGTCATAGCCGGACCTGTGGCAGCACAGGACTGCAAAGTGACGATCGACAGTACTGATGCCATGAGATTCGACAAAAATGAAATTGTCATCGACAAGACCTGTAAGGAATTTACCATCGACCTGACGCATTCCGGAAAACTCGCGAAAAATGTCATGGGACATAACGTCGTCATCACCAAGGAGGAAGACGCCAAAGCCGTAGCCAACGATGCCATAACCGCGGGCCTTGATAATCAATACATCAAGCCGAACGACGAAAGGGTGATTGCCGCTACGGATATTATTGGCGGCGGTGAAAAGACATCGGTCAGTTTCAGCGTCGATAAGCTGAAAGATGGCCAGCAGTACGCATTCTTTTGCTCATTTCCAGGGCATATTGCGCTGATGAAAGGAAATGTCACCTTAAAATAAACCGGCTAACGCGCTGCTCCATTAACAGGAAAAAGAAACTCCCGGCAGCCGGGAAAGGTTTCTTTTTCTTGCGTTAAGTTTATGGAGATTCATTACCAAACCAGCAAGTACCGAGCTTCCTCCATCCTTCTCCACGTTCTTCCGATAAATTTCAGACGCATTCTAGACGCATCCGTTACGGTAGTACGTCAGTCCCAGACGAGGTCGGCGGTGTTTTCACCGACAACTGTCAGCTCCTGATTCTCCACCAGGACTTTTACGCCGCCGGTGATGCCATGATGCAGGGCATCCGACCGGGTGGCAGTGTTTGAAGCAAGGCCTACGCTGCGGTTGCGTCCGGTTTTTTTCGCAGCGTAGAGCGCATGGTCGGCGATATTGATGACTTCCTCCCACGACAGGGCCATAGGGTGTGCCTGCAAGAAAGGCAGGCTGGCGAAGCCGATGGAGCAGGTTCGAGTAAGCTGCCCTCCGTCGGGCAGAATAAACCAATTCTGCTCCACAGCTTTGCGAATACGTTCTGCCATTAAGGGTGCCTCGTCGCGGTCGGTAAAGCGGCTTACGATAAGAAATTCTTCCCCGCCCCAGCGCACGACAAAATCCGATTCCCGGCAAATTTTGATGAGTAATTCCGCCAGTTGCACCAGTAATTGATCCCCGGCAGCATGGCCGTGGATATCGTTAACCGATTTGAAATGATCCACATCCAATAAAAAGAACGTGAGATCCGGCGAGAATTTTCTCGGGTTCTTGGGGAATTTATTGTCGTATTCCCGCTGCACCTTCGCGATGTCGGCGGGCATCAGCTTTTGCAGGTAACGGCGGTTGCTTAGCCCCGTTAACGGATCGGACAGGCTGATGGCTTCCAACTGAGCGTAGGCCTCTTCAAGCTCCGTATTTTTGTGCTGCAGCTCGGTGGTTTTATGCTGCAGCTCGGCGGTGCGGTCGGCCACTTTGATTTCCAGACTGCGACTGGTCTTGCGTTCGTCGAGCACTTTTTTGTGTTGGGTGTAGACGAAATACATCAACAGGCCGAGAGCCGACGCTATATAAATGCAATAGGCCCACCAGGTTTTCCAGGGCGGCGGCAGTATGATCAAATGCACGCTGCGGCCCTCGGAATTCCATATTCCATCGTTATTGCTGGCGCGCACGCGGAATTCGTAAGTGCCGGAAGGGAGGTTGGTGTAAAGGGCGCTGCGCAAGGTGCCCACCTCGCGCCATCTATCGTCAAACCCTTCCAACTTGTACGCGTACTGATTTTTTTCCGAGTCCCGATAATTCAGCGCTGCAAATCCAAACGAGATCATAATTTTGGTGTGGTCCAATGTGATCTGTTCTGTCTGGTTGATGGCCTTTGTCAGAATATTTTCTGGTCCGCCGATTGGAACTGGGCGCGTAAAGATTCGGAAATCCGTCAGCACCACGGGTGGCGATTTCTCATTGATGAGCAGCGCGTTGGCGTTAAATAAATAAAGCCCGGTGCGAGTGCCGAACACCATTTCCCCTTTGCGGGTTGCAACCGCCGCGCCCGTGGCGACCCCGCCGATCAATTCGCCATTAAAGCGTGTGTAATTGCGCACCAGTTTGGTATCGGGATTAAACATGACCACTCCGTTATTGGTTCCCAGCCAGAGGCTACCCGAAGGGTCTTCAATAATGGCGCGTATGCCGTGGTCCGCGAAGCCGTCTTTAGTGGTGTAGACGGTGAAGTCATCGGACTCCGAGTGGTAGACGTCAGTGCCAAACCACAGGCGGCCGCGGCTATCCTCAAAAATGGCCAGCACGGAAGGATTGGCCAGACTACGAGGATTATCGTGTTGAGGAAAATAATGTTTGAAGGTACCGCGCTCACGATCCATCAGATTGAGTCCATTGGCTGTGCCGACCCAGAAACGCCCATGCGAGTCTTCCAAGGCTGTCCAGACTACGGCGGCGGAAATCGTGGTCGGATCGTTTTTGTCATGGGGATAATAGGTGTAAGTGCCGGTCTGTTTGTCAAATTTGGTCAAACCGCTGTGATGAGTCGAAATCCATAAATGTTTTTGCCGGTCCTGGTAAATGCTCCACACCATGAGATCGTTGAGCTTGGTACCGGTTGTTTCCCCGCGACTGGTCAGAGTGGTGTCGGTGGGCAGCTCGTCGAAGCGGTCCTTTTGCGGATTGTAGAGCAAGATCCCATGCGCCCAGGAACCAAAGCGGAGCTGGCCATCGGCGTCCACAAGGCCATTCAAAATGGATCTCGAATCGGTACGGGAATCGCTGCCGCTGGTATGTCGATAATGGGTTAGGGAATCGTCTTGTGGATTGTAGCGCGTGATACCTTCAGCACCGATCCAAAGGTTGCCTTCCGCGTCCTCTTCCACCGCTTCGACATTGGCCCCCAGAAGCCCCTCGCTTAAATCGGTTTGCGCGTGAAAGGCCCGGACTGCCGACGTGGAGCGGTCGTAGACATTTACCCCTGAGGGGTAGGTGCCGATCCAGATATCGCCAACGTCGTCTTCATAGATCCGGCGGACGGTATTGCTGCTGATACTGGCACGGCGGCCCGGCTCGTGCTGGAACCGCAGAAAGCGGTCACGACTTTCGTCGTAGAGGTTGATGCCTCCGCCATCGCTGCCCGTCCAGATCCAACCCTGGCTATCCACAAAGATTTGCCAGGTAAGACTGTCAGAAAGACTGTGGGGGTCGGTGGGATCGTGCCGGTAAATCCGCATCGCTCCTGTGACAGGATCTACGCGATAAATACCATTGTCATTACCCCCCCCAGATGTTGCCTTTATGGTCCGCGGTTATGGTACGGATCTCGTTGTGAATGACGGAGGAGGGATTCGCCGGGTCGGGAACAAACAACGTCATCTCACGCCCCACCCAGGCGATACGCAGCAGACCATTGTTGAGCCCAAGCCAGACCATTCCCTTTGCATCTACATAAATCTCGCTGACGACATTGCTTGGCAAGCTCTCGGGATCACCGGGACGATGGGAGAGGAGGGTAGTCACCCGCCGCTTGGTATCGTAAATGGAAAGCCCCAGGTCGGATCCGACCAGCAATGTACCGTCGGGGCTTTCGGCGAGCGCGTTGATTGTCTCCCGAAATATCGGCAAGCCCTGCTCATTCGTGACGGGAAACATCAATTCACGGTCGCGATCGTAGCGGTAAAGTCCCGAGCGGGTAGCGGCCCAGAGGTCTCGATGGCTGTCCTCGATCAGCTCCAACACGTGCGTTACGGCATGCGTGTCCGCCAGATTCTGAGGGTCGGGCGCATAACGTATACCGAGGAAGTTATAACCGTCGTAACGCAGCAACGCATTGCGGCCGCCGAGCCACATGAATCCTTCATGGTCCTGGAATATCGCCTCCACCTCACCGAGCGCTATGTCCTGGTCCTGCATAATGTTGCGGAAGTGAATCGCTTTTGGATACTCGGCCGCCATTGCAGAAGAAAAGCCGCATACCATCAAATGCAACAGGCAAAGACGCATCCAGGCCCAGCTTTTCCAGTCAAAGACCAAGCGATGATGAGTCGTATGCTGGGCTGGGTATCGGTTCATCATATCTATCGAAAAACGGGCGGGGAGGGTTGCTCATGCCACTCAGCCAATCCGGTTGCAAAGAAGGGAATTTGTGCGACCGCGGTTTATCAGCCTGCTTTGCGATCATGCCTCTTAGTTATAGCACCTCATTGGATTTTGGTGACCGATACGCAGCCAGGAGAGACTGTGGCAAATCGGCCGGTGGTGCTCATAAATCTGTGTTCTTAGGGTGATTGACGATCTTAGGGTACAGATTACAAAATGATAGCTTATGTCTTTGTATTTAAAAGGATTGTATGCTGAAAAGAGGAGGGCGGCATCGTCAGGATGCCGGAGCTAAAGAAGCGCCCTTCGAGCAGCCACCATAGAGAATTGTCCATATTCCCGGTAAAGGCCGATCAAAAGGTTATTGAAACGTTTCGCATCTCTTCCAAGGATGAGCTGAAAGAACTAAATGGCTCGTTATCAAAGTCCAAGGAGCCACCCATGTTGATATGGGCGTGCGCCATTACCGATCCTGTCCGAATCATCTCTGCGGTATGTTGCTTGTCTTCATCGCTGGTTAGTTGATTGTAGTAGTCCGAAAGGAAAAGATAATTCCATGCGATCACGCAGTTCATCAGAATCGTTTTGCAAAGCATCGCTCTCTGTATCTCGTCTGGGGTGCCGACCTGCAGGTTTCCACCCCTTCCATGGAAGATAGCAGAACCGAATTTCTGGCTCAGTTCTACGCGATTGAGATGCATGCGGACGTCGGCCCGCAACTCTGGACTGGAAAGGTAGCGCAGAGTACTTTTCGTACGAACTAATCGACCAAGTTCTTGGAAGCTCTTATAAACTGGGAAGTGTGCTACTCCAGCAGATAATTGCCTAAAAACCAAATGAGCGGGGCAGTAACCTAGAATGACTGAGCACATAACTCGAAGCATCTCATCCCATTGCGACAAAATAGTCTTATGGGTCGCTATCTGCGTTGGTCTGACCAGTTTATTGTTATTATCCTGAACCGTTTTGGCGTCATATGCCATCAACTTTTTCTCCCATAGCTTTGCTATTGCTGGTTGCAGCAAAATACTCCTAAACCACAAAGCCGAAAAAACGGCTTCGGTATAGCCGTGTGTATCGGAGCTATGGATATGCTCCAAATCAGGATCGACGGAATCCGGAAAGTTGCCATCAGTGTAATCATCCCAAAGATCTTTTGCCGATTCCATTATTCCATCAAGCATGTGGGGCGCCTCCCGATCTGATGAGGTAAGAACATTTACAAAAAACGATATCTGTTTTGGGTCAAGAAAGTTGTTAATGCTGACACCAGAATCTTTGCCATAATATTTGAATGAATAATTGGAGAGTAGGGAGTCAACATCTACGACTAATTTCTTTCCATCGCTGCTGGTATGAACAACTCGGTCATCCTCCGCGTATATCAAAGGCAGATTCAGTGAATGGATAAACTCAATTAACCATCGATTGACCTTTTTTAGTGACCCGATAGAACAGTAGTTGATTTCAGTGTCACGCAACTGCTTTTCCGTTATTCCGTTTGCCATCCTTTCCAGATTATGGTGACCGATATTGGTTCCTAAGCTATATAAAACTCCATGCAAATACTTCTTATCTGCGGCAGACTTTCCCCCTTTTATTCGATGGTTGGAGAATGCATCTGAAAAGTCGCAATATTTATCGATTTCACGAATGATGTGGAGCAAAGTGGTTTGCTTTGAGGTCGATAGCAACGTCGGAATAAACTTTTCGGTAGAGTAGTCAGTGCGATGTACATGATGCCGCCATTCCCCGATTGGGTTTTTAAAGACGAAATCGTTCTCTCCGTTATCGATTGCATCGTTCAGCGCTTTGAACAATTCGTTGATAGAGCCACCGAGCTGCTTCAGTACTGCCGGGCCGTCGTTGTACTTCGAAAGTCCTGCAGCATCCTTAAGCTTGTCTTTATCCGACCGCCATTTTGGAATTGGGATGAAGGTCGCATCTGGAGGCCTAAACCTATAAGAGTACAACAATGTGACACTCTTATTTCTGATTCCTTTCTCAAGCGCTTGGAATACATATGCCCGATATTTGGTGATGATCGGGATGCTGTCCTCCGCAAATATTAGATCGCGTTCATTTTGCCCCATAAAATCAGTAGGAAATTCATTGGGGTTGGTCTGGCTTTTGATCAAATAGGATACGGCAGCCAGAATTTTGGGATCGGAATTTTTCTCATCGAAAATCCACAACGGCAAATATTGATCGTATTTCAAGGCCAAAGATCTTCCGCTCTCGAACAAGAACTGGTATCGATCCTTTTTTAATTGAACGTTTTCTAAGTTTTCTCTTAGTCTTCCAATCGCCTCAATCAGGCTCTCGTCTTTTCCGTCAAGATAGGCCTTTGCGAGCTGGATGACTTTTTCATTTCTCTCGGCGAGTCCTACTGCTGTATTCTGAGATACGGATAATATTAACCTCAATGTGTGAGAAGCGTTTTCTGCCGACCCGATAACCAATGCCTCTTCTTCACGCAATTTCTTGCGTCGTTCCAGATGGCGTTCTCTCTCGTATCCGATTGACTGTCTGCTAACCTTACGAAGCTCCTTTAGAAATGCATCAATCGAAAAATCCTCTCGAATATAAAATTGATGAACGATAAATGAGAGAGCATATAGATATTTCTGCGGGCCATCTTGAAGCCTTGCCAGCTGCGGACGCGTCGAGTTGTAGACGATTTCGGCAAAATACATGATTGTTTCTGCTGCCAGTCCGAGCTTTTGAAGGTCGTCTTCGCAAACATTTCGCCACTGGTTAAAAAGGGACAATATCCTAGCATTTTCACTCAGTGTCGTTGTGGAGACAGATTGATTTGTTTTTCGAAACGTCGAAAATTTTTCCGTCAATATTTCATCATTAAAAATCGCCAATAATGCCTTTTGATTCGAAGTGCTGACTAAACGATTCACCCTATCGAAAAGGTCGCTTTCGTAGTCCCTGTAGGCGCTATCGACGATTTCGACCAGTTTAGAATAAGGAGGGATAGTGACTCGATACGCCCAACACCATTCAACTAGCTTAAACAATATATCTTCCCTGACTTTAAATTTTTCTACTAAGCTCGTTGCGTGAAGCAACAATGCGTCCGCCTTGGACTTATCAAATCTTTCCCAATTGAAGAGAGCTAGTATTTTTACCTGGTGACTTTTCATGGTTGTATACGCGTAATCCGAAATATCGAATTTGCGCTGCATACCTAGGCAGCTTGCCACCAGCTTTACGTGCGCTGGCTTAAACTTATGTGGTTCAAAAAAGCGGCCTTTACAGTGGAAATAAGCTTTCTGCAGGACAAAACCGACACGATTGACAGGGTCCATCCCGCGGATAATTGCTCGTGTGTCCGAGTCGATTGCGATGTATCCTCGGTTCCGATTATTATCCAGTTCTGGTGGATCCTCGAATATTGTTCGTCTCGCTTTGCTCAATATATGCTGCACTGTCGGCATTTGCTAACCTCTTGAAGAGATAATGATCTGGCGCCAGAAGCATCGTTTTTTCTGGAGTACTCCAGGAAAAACGATGATTTAGATGCCATACCGATTGAAAATTGATCTGATTGGTCATCTACTATTCAGGTGCTACCTTGCTAGTAGTTTTGGTAGTACTATCAAATTTTCTGTTGCATCTGGTCCTAATGAAACCTACCCCGGAGCTATACGCGTCGTTGGAAGAAGCCTATGAATTCTTCAACCATCGACTATTTGAAAGCGGCCTTCCCACAGTAATCTTCACTGTCCAGCGGCAGAACGGCGTGATGGGGTATTTCGCTCCTGAGCGTTGGGGTAATTTGCATGGAAATAAATGCCATGAGATCGCGATAAACCCTTCCTATATAGCCAACTCTTGTTTGATTGAGGTTTTGCAAACCCTGGTACACGAAATGGTCCACTGTTGGCAGTATTGTCATGGCACGCCAGCGAAAGGCCATTACCATAATCGGGAGTGGGCGCAGAAGATGATTGAAGTCGGGCTGATGCCATCTTCTACCGGCGTGCCCGGGGGGGCGAGAACCGGCCAGGTAATGTCTGACTATATTGTCAAAGACGGAAGATTTGCTCGCATTTTCGAGGAAATGAAAAAACACAATAATTTTCAGCTGAAATGGATTGATCGGTTTGCTGCGGAACGAGTTTTTGACCCTGCATTCCATGACGCTTCGATAAATATACAGGCTGATGGTGTAACTACTGTGCTTACACCTCCTATAAAAGTACAGGATTGTGATTCCTCTCAAAACCAACAGCTCAATGTTCGGAATGAAATCCGTTATTCGGCGTTGCTTCCAAAAGAGTTTATTCTCGAAAAACCTGTACGCCATAAAAAATCGAAAAGTAAATATAGGTGCCCCGGATGCTTAACCCATGTTTGGGGTAGAGCGGGTCTCAACTTACTCTGTGGCGATTGCAGTCAGCCTTACGAGGAAGCTTAGTAAAGTGGTCATGGCCGACCTAATGAGGTTGATCTAAGTGAGGGGTGGCCAGTCGCTTGAGGAAGCTTACGAGGAACGGCCGAGTGCTCCAACGGAAATTTATAGGTTTTATTATTTTGTTGAAGTAATTAACGAAACTTCAGCGACTATGTTAATCAATAGCTGCTGAATAATTGGAAAATGTTGTAAGGCAAAAAAAAGTAAATGATCAATTATTGCAGGTATTTATGAAAAGGTAGCCGGGTGTTTTTTACGAGAAGTGGGCGAGGGACGCTGGTCGTAACTTCTTTGAAGTTAGTAAATTCGCGCAGGATTGATGCTAAGAATGGTGCTGGATCAGGGGGCCGCTGCAAGACTGTCGGAGCCTGCACGAGTCACCAGTAGTTGAAATTATCATGTGGTAACAGCACGGTTCACCAGCTTGTGAAGCTTTTCCATCAACGGAAGAGAAGCATTATTAGAAAACTGTTGTCCTTCCTCAATATATTCCCAAACGGTGGCATCATTTTTCCAACCACCTTGTTTTTTAATCAAGTCGAATTCAATTTTTTCTCGTGCGGCTGAGGTTGACAACCCCCGGCGAAAGCTATGACTACTAAGCTCTGGTACAAAGTCGAAGCAGCACGCTTTTCCCAGTCCCTTTAGCAGCTCGTTGATCGCGCCAGGATTCAAAGCCTTGTCTCCAACATGATCCCAGCGATTGATTGAGCGAAATAGGGGGCCTTCTAACAACTGAGCCTGTTCTATCCAGTCCCTTATTGCCGCGCCAGGACAAACATCTTCAGATCCAAATGGTAAGGCCCGCGTAAGGCCTGCTGATTCCTGATCGGTTTTTGACCGGGGTAGGCGAATAATCAAGCCCTCGGCTTCCCATACCAAATCCTTCACTTGGAGTGAAACGAGTTCACTTCGGCGGAAAGCCCCAAAAAATCCGGTCAAAATGATCGCCAAGTCCCGAGAACGTTTTTTACATTCTGGCAACCGGCGAAGATGCCCGACCATCTGTGCAATATGTTCCAGGCGCAAGGCCTTGGCTTTTCTCTTAGGTTTTCCATGCGAGCGCCGTATTCCCTCCATAGCTTTGCTCACCATAGGTTCATCGACTGGATTCCGTAGCCCCTGAAATCGGTGCCATTGAGTAATTGCGGTGAGATGTAGATCCAGCGTTCTGGTATTCAATATTTCAGCTTTGGCCAGGAGGTAGCGAATAACGGTTTGTTGGTCAGTAGGTAGGCGCCCACCCCATTTTTCAAATTGGCGAATGGCCGAGCGATAGGCTTTGCGCGTATTGTCGGATGTGGCTGCGTGAAGATAATTCTGTAAGGCTTTAGACTCACTTATTGCCTGAATTGTCTGCCCAGCATTACGTAATACCCCATTTTCTGCATTTTCAGGATGCGTTTCGCTCAATCTCGTTTGAAACAGTGGTGAAACAACGCAGAGTTGAACATTGAGGAGTCTGATGCAGGCTTGCCCTCGGATCTCATCAGTGCTGTGAAATCCTTACGCGACCGGATCCAGCAAGCATCAGAAGAGGTGGTTGAACAGGCGAAAAAGGACTATCAGTCCCGAGTCCAAACGCTTGAGCGCACACTCGCCAATACCCAAAAGGAGCTGACTGAAGCCTTGGATCGAGAGCGAACCTTAAAGCAGCAAGTCACTGATCTTGAAACTAATTCTCGTAAATTAAATGGTGAACTTAACAGCTTAGAATTCCGCTTCGCGGTGACCGAGCCCGAACGTAATGCGTTGCAATCCCGCGTGCAGGAGCTCAAGGAAACGGTTTCTGAGTTAAAGGATGAAAACAGAGCGGTGCGCGATCATTTTGAGCATTATCAGGAGAGAATGGCGGAGGAGCGCCAGCTTGAGAGAGAGCAATTTCAGTTTCAGCTAAGGCAGTCGCAGTCTCACGTGGATAGCTTGACTAGGCAATTGACACATTCACAGGCTGAAAAGGATGGCTATAGAGTTCGGTATGAGAGCGCTCAAGGCCAGGTCGAGAAAGTCACTTTTGAAAACCAGGAGTTAAGACACAGGCTGGAGTCTTTCAGCTCAAAGATAAAAAATCTCGAATCGGAATGCGACAACAAAAATAAAAAAATTAGCGATTTCGACTAAAATATCAGCAACTTAAAGGCTGAAGTTCAGGATCTGAATGGACAGCTAACACGCAAGGGCGTTACTTTAGAAAGAGCTGAGACAGATCTTCATGAGATTCGCGAATATGCGGGTCGCCTTGAAGTTGAGAATAAAGAGATTGCTGAGGAAAAAGCCGTACTTCAAGGGCGCTTGGAACAGTTGCAGGCCTCTCTTGGCTAAAGCGAATGATATGTTAACTTCGCCCTAGCATGAGCGCATCGCAATACAATATCGAAGCATCAAAAAATGGAGATTCTATGACGCAATCATCAGAGGTGGCCGGAGGTGAAGGCTTTACCTATGAAAGGCGATGTTGCCGCGTATTATCTTTCTACACTTCTGGCGGAAGCTTATGCTCCGGGTATTAATGATCGAACTGTTGTTCGGGTTTCCGTTCAACAGTGAGACTTTGGTCAACCACTTGACGACGTAATAGTCGATTTCGAAGACTCGAACGGTAATCCAGCACGACTGAGTTTACAAGTAAAGCGGTCTCTCACAATTAGACTTTAACAGTTGGCGGAGTCTGCAAGATTAACTGTCATGATTGTCTCTACTAGCGTTATGTTCAACGGTATTAACCGCCGTTTTCTTATAATTAAAATTTGAGCAAAAGCGAAAATCCACACTCGATGCAAAATAACGAAGCTGTTTTAGCAGAGTTAACAACCCCAGGTTTAATCAGAATCATCTGCATTGACGCGCACATTCCGCGCAAGCGCATGGAAGTGAAGCTATCCAGGCACGCCAACATCAGTGGCAGCAATGGCTCGGACAAGACGACCCTATTAAAGCTGGTGCCGTTCTTTTACGGGGCGATGCCCACAGAGCTGGTGGAGCGGGTCGGCAAAAAAACGAGCTTCACCGATTATTATCTCGCCCGGCCCACCAGCCTGATTATTTTCGAATACATGACCCCGCGAGGCCCGAAATGTGCGGTGGTCTATCGCCATGCCTCCGGCACCAAACCTGCGTACCGCTTTTTGGATGAGCCGTTTAAAGTCGAATATTTCAGCGAATTGAAAGACGACGCATCGGTATTCATCGAAAGCCGCAGCTTGGGCCGACATTGGACACTGCTGAAATTGGGTCACAGTAATCAGTTGGATACCGTGACCGATTACCGCGCGGTGATCCAGGGTGACCGAAGTTTGGTGGCGCGCTCCAACCAGGCGCGCGAACTCGCCCAGCTTAGCGCCGCTTATTCTTTGGGAGGCAGCAAAGGCACGATGAGTCACATCAACAAGATGACCGCTGCGATTCTCTCCCGCCGGGGCAATATGGAGGGGATTAAGCAGATGATTGCCGACATTATGCGTGAAGAGCAGATTGAACTGCCGCACATTCAGCTGCACAAAAACGTACGGGAAATCGTCGCCGAACTCGGTGTGCTACGCAATTTGGAGAAAAACGAAGCGCTGTTTCGCAAAGCCGTCAACCTGGGCACCAATTATTTCGAGAACAGCAAGCTGTTGGAAACCGGCGCCAAGGAACTTTACACACATTGGCACAATGAAGGCAGCAAGGTGGATGCCTTGGAAAACTCGATCAAGGACAACCGGACCAAGCTGGACGCGTTGAAAGCCGCCTGGGAGGAAGAGGGCGGCAGTATCCGAAGAGCCCAACAGGATGCGGAACATGCCCGGAACAAGGCCGAGGCCGAACTCAACCAACTGGACGACGCCAAACAGCGCTGGCTGGAACAGGACATTCTCATCAAGGACGACGAATTTGCCAACCTGGACGAGTTTGAACAAGCATTGAAAGAGGCGCGGGAACATCAACGCGCCCTGGAAGAAGGGGTTGCCGACCTCAAGGCCCACTACGATGGCTTGGCGCAAAAGGAGACGCAGCGCCATACCGAAAAAAGCGCTCACTTGGCCTCGGTTAAGGCCGAGAAAACCAAAGCTAGAACCGACGAGCAGGCGCGGTGGCAGGTGCAGGAATTAGAATTTGAGCGCAGCCGGAACCGCGAGTTGACCCAGCATCGCGAGTCTCGTGAAGTGGATGTCGACGAGCACAAGCGCGCGGTGATGGAAGCGGAATTCGCCACAAAAAGCATCGTGCCAACCGAAGAGGAAAAGCTGGCGGAAGCGGCGACCGAAGCGCGACGCGATCAACTGGAAGAACAGTTGCGGGTAGCCAACAGCACCATCGCCAATGCCACGACCCTGGTCGAACAATTCAAACACGACGAAGACGCGGCTCGCCAAGCCCGCGCCACCGCCCAGAAAAAGGTGGCCGATGAAACCGACAAATTGGCGCACCTGACAGCCTTGTGCCACCCGAAGTCGGGCAGCCTGTTGGCGGAACTGCGCAAGCATGACGAGACCTGGCCTAATACCCTTGGCAAGCTGTTAAGAGAGGACCTTCTGGAGCGGCGGGATTTAGCACCCGTCTATACCGCTGAGAACGCCGGCGCCGTGATGGGCTGGACGTTCAAGCTGGACAACCTCACCAAACCAGAATGGGCGGCATCGCTCGAAGAGCAGGAGCTGCGGCTTACCGAACAGGGCAAGGCCCTGGACCTCGCCCAAGAGCATCTCAACCGCAAAGTGGAGGAACACGAAGCGGCCCTTAACGCCTTGAAGCAAGCCCAAGATCAACTTGAGGCCAACAGGCGTCAGGCCGGGCAAACTCAGCGCGAATACGATGCTGCCAAAGAAGCCGTCAAGCGGGTCAAAGCGCAGAACCGTGCCGCCGAAGAGGAGCGCAAGGCCCAGGCGAAAGAGCGCCATGAAGCGATGAAAAAGGCGCTGGCGGACTTACAGGCGCAGATCACCCAGGAAGCGGAAGCCCTCCAGCGCAATTTTGACAAGGACCGGAAAGCCGCCCATGACCAGTACCTGATTCAACACTCGGAGCTTGAGGAGGCAGAAGCGTTGGCGGCGGAGGCGATGCAAACGCATGACAAAGCGCACAAGCAACGGCTTGCGGACATTGCCAAGGAATACAAAGAGCAATGCGCGAGGAGTGGGCTTGATGAAGCGATATTGAACGCCGCGATCGAGCGCGTGCGAAATGCAAACAAAAAATACGACACTGTCAGGGGCTATAAAACCTCCGTGCTGGAATACCGCCATTGGCTGAGCAATGAATGGCCCCGTCGCCCAGAATATGACGCCACACGCACGGAACAGGCCCGCAAGGCGGAGCAAGCCGGCAGCCAATTTCAAGAGCGGGAGCGGCAGTATAAAACGGACCGGGATGAGCTTAATTTCAGATACAACGAACTGCGCAACGCCAAAACCAAAGCGAGCGAGCAGCGCGAGAGGTGCTCCAACATGCTGCGCCGTGCCGAATACGAATGGCTGAAGGAGGTTGTAGCCGAACCCCGACCGCTCGAAGCGGCGCTGGCGGAGGTGGAATCCTTGTTGGAGAGCCAACAAACGATACTCAAAGAAGTTCGCACCAGCATCAACAAGGTGGAGACGGTGATCTCCGGCCAGGGCGAGCGCAGCCAGATTACCGACGTCTGGGAGCAGCTGCGCAAACAGGCGGAGGCGGCCACCAGTGACCCGAACAATGTGGATGCGTTAAATATCAACCTTACGCGCGGCGTCAGTGAGCTGCTGGGCGTGCATTTGCCGCAGAAAAAGGAAACCATCGAATCTTTTGTGCAAACCATCAGCGGCCAGCTGGAAGACTTTTACACTGGGCTCAAAGAAATTTCTCGGCAAATACTGCAGCACTCCCGAGCCATTTCCACTTCGATCAGTGAAAAGCGATACTTTGAAGCGATTGGCCAGATCGATGTCAATCTGCTGAGCCGAATCGACAGCCAGGACTACTGGCCGTACCTGGAGGAGTTTGCATTGCTCTACGGCGAATGGCGCGAGCAGCAGAATACCGCGCTACCGCCAGAAAAACTCGGCGACCTGCTGATCAAAGTGACCGATATTCTGCATCGCTCCAGAGTGGCCACGGGGATTGAGTCCGTATTCGACCTGGCCATCACCCTGGAGGAAAACGGCCGCAAGGTGACCGTAACCAAAGGCACGGATTTGGAAAACGCCTCCTCCAACGGCCTGAGTTACCTGATTCTATGTTCCATATTCGCAGGCATTACCCGGATGTTGTGCCGGGATGAGCGCATTCGTATTCACTGGCCAGTGGATGAGCTGGGCGTGATCGACTCGGTCAATATTGCCGGGTTGTTTAAAATGCTCAACGATCACAACATCGTGATGGTGGGCGGCTTTCCCACTACCGATCCTTTACTGCTGCAACATTTCAGTGAGCGCCATGAAATGCGCAAAGGCGTGGGCCTTGTGGATATCGCCTTACCCGAGGACAAACTGGAAGCGCTGATGAAGGCGCGGCGCCAGGCCGCCAGTCAACAGGAGGCCAAACATGCGCAATGATGTGACCGAAGGCCTGTTCGCGACGGTGGTGGAAGCGCTGCTGATGGGCCGGTTTATTTGTGAATACACCGATAAGGTGGCTTATGAATACCTGCAACAGGAAACCTATCGCGAGAGCGTCAATGACTATCTCGCCAGGATCGGCCGCAACTTGCAGCTGAGCAGCACCGGGGATGTTTTTTATTGCGCTTACAACGCCATCAATAGCGCGGACCGCAAGACTGCGGTCAAGGCTCAATTCGGCATGACCATCAACCAGTTGGAGCCATTGGTGCGGTGGTTAAAACTGGCGATGTCCGCGCTGCAAAAGGAAGCCTCAATCCAGCCCGGGGATACCTTGCGCCAGGGGGAATTATTATCGGCCATCGAGGGCGCCCAGACCCTGGCGGACGATCTGGCGAAGATCGTCCGCAGTGGCCAATTCGCCACCGCCCGCTCCACACCCAGGGAGCAGTTGAACCACATTATGAACAAGCTGGTGGAGAACGCTTATCTAAAACCCCACGATGCCAAGTCCACCACTTATACGGCCACTGGCAAATGGTCTTACCTGTACGACCTGCTGGAATTTATTCACACCCATGAAAGCATGGGCTCGCCGGAGGACGAACCGCCGGAGGAGCAGCGGGAGATGCTGCTTTGAGCGCACGGGAAGATGGCCTGAAAGTCCTCCGGGCGCTCGCCAAGTACGGCGACATCATCATGGCCGCCTATGAGGAAAACCGTGGCTTTGTCGCCGCCACGGAAGAAAACGCCCGCGCCATTGCCGATATGGACCGGCTGCGCCTGATCGTGCCAGATCCGGCCGATGGCCGCTACCGCTTGAACTCCACGGTCACGGAGCTGCTGGACCAAAGCCTGCGCACCAGTCGCCTGAAGGTGGTGAACGCGGACATTGGTGAGGCTATTGAAGGCATACTATTTCTGGCCAACCAATACTTGGCCGCCAAGCGCTCAGCTAGCCGGGCGGATGAGAAAGGCTACCTCGACGACCTAGAAACCAATGTGGTGGCCCTGGGTGACAGTATTGTTGGTCAGGCGCAGATGATCTGGCGCCAGATCGACAGCGATTTTGGTTCCGTCTCGCAACTCTCCAGCAAGATCGCGCTGAATAGAAATACGCTGGAGAAGGTGAGGGCGCTGATCGCCTCCCTTGAATTGATCGACACCGAGGCGCTCTACGCCATCGGCAGTCAGGATAAAGAGCTGCGCCTGTTGCAGGTGCGCCTGCCACTGGCCATCGACCAGGGCCGCAAGGATTTAAGCGATGCCCTGCACCGGTTAAACAAAATGCTGTTCCGGCTTAACCAGCTGGAGAGCCGGGCCAAGCAAGTGGACGATTTTGTGCGCTATTGCGACGCCGAATCCACCGCCGCCCTCCCGGACTATGTGGAAAAAACCCACGTACCCGCCGTGTGTATGGCAGTGCAACCGATGGCCGTGTTTGGCGCTGCGGACCCTTTAAACTCGGTCCTGGAATTGGACCTGGCGGAGCTGATTCGCAATGTGCGCAAAGAGGATATCGCACCGGAAGCAACCGAAGACGTTGTACCACTTTCCGCTGACCTACCGGAAAATGCGCTGGAGACGCTGTTGGTAACCCCGTTTAAGGATGCGGTGCGCAGCGTCTTTTTTAAAAGCCTGGAGGAAGGCCGAAGCGTCAGTGGCATTGAATGTTTCGATCTGGCCCCGGAGGGCGTCTCCGCCAGCATCTGGCTCTATGGCCTGATGGCCGAATACAGCGCCATGAGCGAACTCGACCGCGCGATTTTTGATGTGCAATTTCCGGGGGAAGTGGGTGCGTTCTTCGATGGAAACTACTACGCCGAGGACGTTGTCATTTGCCCACGCTAAGCAAACAACAGGTAAAGATCATTGCCACTGCGGTAAAAAACCAGCGCCCTGAAATTAAAGCCACCAGCGTTTGGCTACGGCTGGTGGCGGAATTTTCGATCGGCCGAGTGGATGGCAACAAAATTCATTTCACCCGTGCGGATTACCAACAATGGCGTGAGCTACTGATATCCAGTTGCGGCTTCGACCCGACGACAACCGAATTGACCGGCAACCGCACAGAAGTCGCCCGCATAACCCATCAGGAAAAATGGGCACCGGAATCGGAGTTAAAAAAGCAGCTGTCGGTAACCGCTCTCGGTGGCGAACTCGTCACCACCCAAGGTCGTTGCGCAGTCATCCCGGAAGTGGGTTACCGCGTGAATAAAGCGTATTTAAAGCCCCAGGACTATAACGCCTGTCTGGTGGTCGAGAACTTCGAAGCCTTTGTGTTTATCCATCAGTTTAATCTGCCCGCACTCGGCCACGTGCTCGTGCTCTATCGCGGCCACGATATGACCGCCCGTGCGGTAAACGAGTTTTGGGCGGATGCAGGGGATACCAAAATCATCGGCTTTACCGACCCAGATCCCGCAGGCCTAGGCATACTTAACGACTGGCCCTGGCTAAGCCATGCACTGATTCCCAAACTCTCGGACCTGAAAAATTTTACGGATATCCCAAGTTTGCATGACCGATTTATAAGCCAGCTGCGGAAAAGGCCAAACTTGAAAGATGCGTGCGCAGATAAACCGCAGGCATACAGGGACTATGCAAATTGGATATTAAATGCGGGTTTTGCGGGTACGCAAGAGTGGTTGTGCAGCCGTGGAGTGCCGTTGGAAGTGGTGGGTGTCTGATAATAATTATTAATCAAGCACGGCAACGACAACCATTCAATCAACTTGATTAGAATGTCGCCACTCAAATGCGGGAACTACCCGTCATTCTGCCGGAAAATTGACTATACTCACCAAAACTAAGATAAAAAGCATTTCCGCGCCATGGAGCAGGGCTGATGGGCCTTACATTTACCTCAAATTCATCATTTTCAAACCTGCTGACATCTTCAGTCGGGCATCGGGCATCATATCTGTCGGGCGCAGACCCATCTGTTAACGTTCTTTTCATTAACTTCAGAAGTCGATTCTTCTTCATTCGGTTGGGTATTCGATGTCTATGTTTTGGTGGATAAATTTTAATCCCTCCGTCCCCTTAACCGTTGCATTCTCGGGATGGCTTAAACGCGATCGTTGAGTTGGAAAAGAAACAGGACATAAGGAATTGAATCAATTTTTGGTGAAATTTTGGAATGGAAAGTTCTAAGTAAGTGATTTTTCTTAGTTACGAGATGCCGCTCATGAAATGGTTCGCGGTCGATAAATTGATTTGATGGATTGAGTCAAGCGTTTTGCGCTGGAATTCCGGGAACAGTTTACTTATTTAACCGCATCACGCTGACAACCTGGGAGTGCATACCGTGGCATCTTAGCCATTGAGCTCCTCCATTTAACGGACGGCGCTTTCTAGCAGATAAAAGAATCTCGGGTACATGGGTATAGCGCCCCCCCGAATTCCATAGCATCAAGATTTACACTAGCGTGTCAACGGTCGATGTGGGACGCCTTTTTTAAAGGGGTGGGTTTTCATTGAATATTTATCTCACCCAAAGATTGCTTGCCACTTTCGAAAGTAAATAAAGGTGAATATTGAACGGCAATTAACCCCCCGAGCAGTTGATGTCACGTCAATAGGGGTACAAGTCAAAGCCTAAGAACGAATAGCTAACCAAGGGGCACTTATAAAATGGAGTTGTTGAGCAACGTGGCCGAAATCCGTGCCAATCAAATCGAGAAGCTCCGGTTTTCAGGTGAAGGGTTGTATTCCTCACAACTCAGAGAGCTGCTCGGTAAACTCGAGCCCATTCAGGCTCCGAAAGGCGACCGTATTCGCCGTCAGCTGATGACACGCTCTCTATTGTTATCTGAAGGAATGTCTCCGAAAGCCTATAGTGAAGCTCGCGCTTGCGCGGCACGATTTGGCATAGCGTCCAGTGTAGAAATTTATCAGGCCGCTGGCTCAGAAAATGCCGCTATGCACTTCTGCGCCGATCCGGTTTTGCTGGAGATTCAAGGACGACTACTGTCCCTGCTCGACGATGAGGGTTTACGAGCGGTTTTGGGGCATGAGTTAGGGCATTACCTGGCTCATGGCGTCGCCAACCCCGAGTGCGCAATTTCCCTAGCGGCTAAGCACATTCTTTACTCTGAAACTGCCCCGGACTCCTGGGTCGATGTGGCCCGGCGATTGAGCATGTCTGCCGAACTCACCGCTGATAGATTTGGTCTGCTGGCCTGCGGCGGTCTGGACGGTGCTCTTCGACTGAGCATGGTGGTTGTCACTGGCCTGCCATCCAGCGATCTTAATTGGGATACTGGCGCCTACTTGGATCAATCGAAAGCGCTGATAGATTACATGCGAAAGGAGGGTGAAACTGCCGAAGGCACGAGCCATCCAGAGCATGGCCTACGAGCATGGGCGCAGTGGCTCTTTAGTGAAACCGATGTTTACCACGAACTCACTGGGTTGGGACCGGGCACGCGTACACTGGAAGAGATCGATCGGGAAATTCTTGAAATTTTGGGAACACCTCACATCGAACTCGATGATGCGCAGACGTTTGAAGAGCCTCTGCCTGAGGTACAGGAGTGTGCCCTCGCAGCCTGTGTGTTGGTGGCCCACGCCGATGGTGAAATCCATGAAACTGAAATCGAGGCCATCGAACACGTCTTCGAACATCTCGTACCACATTGGCGGGAGGTTCTTGAACATAAGACGGCGTATCAGCGCTTTCAGGAACTAGCGTCAGTGCTTTATGTGGCTGGGCCTAGAGCGCAACGTAGCTTGTTCATGCTGCTTTTTCACGTCGTCGCTGCGGATGGAGAAGTCACCACAGCCGAGCTGGCTGAAGTCTTGAAAATTGGTAATGCTCTGGGCTGCTCTGCGCTGTTTCACCAGTTGCTCGTGGGCATGCTTGGCAAAGATCCTGTTATCGCTGCTGATCAGATCGCAATCCACGAATCAATCCCTTTAGCGGCAGAGTCCAAGCAGGTTGACCATGCCTTGCAGGTGTATTTTAAGCGGATTCAAAGGCAGGGCGGTGGCCAAGTGACGGCTCGACGGTTATTTCGCCTAACCGGGGAATCTCGCTTTACAGAAAAGGTTCGACGCGTGTTACACCGAGCAGCCCTCAATTCGGGTGTTGACATAGAGCCTGCTCTGAGTGAAGACCTCGACGGACAACATCGACTGGTTAACCAGAAAGCAGCCGAGAATACTTCCTCAGTCAAACCTGCTGTAGCTCCGAGCGAAGCCACACAGCGGCTATTTCATACCGTATCCAAATTGCGCGACAAGTTAGTCTCTGGTGATGGACGAAGTCCCTCGGTACGTTTGAGAGAAATACGTCGGGGGCGTAGTTTTGATTGCTATCAGCTGGAGGGGGTATCCGTCGGTTTGGCGGAGCGGGTGGTTGAACTAGTTCGCGGCGAAACCGAAACTGTGCTGGTCAACGCCGAGGATGCATTGAGCCATGAAGCAGCCGCCCGATGTCAGCGTCAACTAATAGACTTGCTGCGCGAGCACCAGAGCCGTATGGAGGAAACTGGTGCTGATGAACTGTATTTGGGGACAACCTTTGTGTCCGCAGTCCTGAATCGCTACCTGTTGCGCGCACCCCTTATTCTTTACAGTGTCGCCCTGTTACGTACGGCCTCCAGTATCAGCCTGAACACACCACGCGAGGACAGTGCACTCGCCAATCAAGCCTTGCTGCAAACTATGGCCCGGTTGTCCGGAAAACCTTGGACAGAGACACTAGCTTCGCAAGCCGACGACGCCGCTCGCGCGGGCCAGAAAGCAATCCTCGAATTTTTGCAGGGCCAAGGATTCAAGGTGGTTGGGGGACTTGGCGAACTGCAACCGCTACGTAACCGCAACGATGAGTTCGAAGACTGGGTAGATGACCGTATTGAGCTTGAGAACTGCGCCGTGCTGGGCTTATTTCCACAGTCACGTTCGGATTTGTTGCACGATTACGATGGACTGCTTGAGCAACTAAGTGCAAAGGCGGCCGCTGCGCCGCTCTTGTCCAGCGCCGTCAACCTGTTGCCGAGCGAGCTGAAAGCACTGCTCGCAGATCCAGACTCTGTGCCAACGGAGAATTCGGAAAATCCACCAAACCTCCCGATCATACAGGCTGACCCTGTTCAGCGAACGGTCATAGAAACAGTGCGATCAAAACCCGCAATGGTCATTGACGGCCCACCGGGAACCGGCAAGAGTCAGGTAATTGTAAATTTGATTTGCGATGCGCTTTTGCTGGGGAAAAAAGTTGCTGTCGTCTGCGAAAAACGCGCTGCTCTAGATGTCGTGGTCAATCGGATGCAAGCCGAAGGGCTGCGGCACTTACTCGCACTGGTACACGACGTCAAAGACGATCGTAGGGAATTGTATGCGCAAATTATTGAGCGCATTGAAAGCAGTGAACCTTCTATCACTGATATGGGTGAGCCCCTCAGCGTCGTTGCTGACCAACTTAACCAAGCGGTAAAACCGCTGGATGAATTGCGTGCACCGCTCCACCTCGAACAGTCCGGGCTGACGCTTGGGCGAGCCATCACATTGATGAGCGGTCTTGATTTCGTGACAATTGCAGCTCCGGCCACTTTATTTCAGGTGCACAGAAATACTATCGAAGCCTTAGCTTTGCAATTTGAGGAATTAAAGTCGTTTGCACGGCTCTGGTCGAGTGACAGTCTCTGGCGTAGCCCAAAATCAACCAATGACCGGGCCAGTTTTGCGAACGCAAATGAATCAGATCGGCAGATGTTGCAGACCCAGTTCGATGAGGCAGCAGCAGTACGGGAGGAGTTTGAGGCTGCATCTCAGTCAGCGGGGCTTCCTTTAGATTCCAATACACTCAAACTGATTCTTGGTGTGCACGACCGGATAACTCCCTTTTTGGTTCAACAATCGAAAGCCGATAGCGGGCAACTGGAACAAAGCCAGGCCCTTTTCACATTGTTGGTGACACATGGCAGTAAGTCGCTAAGTGACTTTGTAAGCGCGTCTCAAAAACTCGAGCAGCAATTACTCGCAACAGGGTTGGATGCTGATCGAACCGCCTTACAGAAGTTGGTGCAAGCTCGTCCTACGTTAGTGGAATTCAAGTCGTTAGCTGAGCGTGATGAAAGCGAACTCCGCGCAGTGTCGGCGTGGCTCCATAGCGGCGATGCGAATAAATTCACTGATGCGCACGTACAATGCGCGTCGTTGTGGCAGCAATCACGAGAGGCACTGGAACAGTACAAAAACCGGGTGACATGGACAGATGATGATGTTTTCAAAAGCGCTTATGAGACCATCAGACGATCTGCCGGGCGGTGGCAGCGCTTTTTCATACCCGGTTGGTGGTCGGCGCGAAGCGTGTTCCTCTCTCAGGTGCAATTACAATGGAGTGACAGTGATTCCGTCAACCTGTCGCCAGCCTTTCTTGCCAAATTTGAAAACTTTCGTAAGTCGGCGAGGTGCTGGAGCGCATTGGATGAACTTCTGCATGCTTCCGGCATGAGGGATTTCCCAGAAACTACAGATGAGGCAAGAAAACTGCTCAGCGTGATCGATAAAGGGCAATCCGTGGCTCGTGGTATTGCCTCCGCCGAGGGGCAGATGCAACCTTTGGTTCTGTGGCCTGCCCCCGCGGCGCCAGAGGCCTGGCGAGCCTGGGGTGAGCGCATTGATGCGCTGCTTGAGGTGCTACCGACTTTGGCGGCACTAACGAAGGCGCGCACAACTCTCAGCGAGCAAGCTCCGTTGTTGAAGCTTCCTGAAACAGCAACTGACATGTCTTCAATTAAACAGTGTATTTCAGTGCTGATTGGATTGCTTAAACAGCGCGATACTCTGCAATCGTTACGGGCCTGGCCTACTGACGATAAGGCTCATACTGCGCTATCGGAGCTGTATGCGACTTTGCAGCAACTAGTTAAGGTTTGCACGACCTATGCGTCGTTACTTTCCGCGCTCAAGGCTCTGCAGCCACATTTTCCTTGGTTATCTGTAGGCAGCACATTGCGCCGACTCAGAGATATGCAACAACACTGGAGTAATGATTTCGAAGATTTGGTTAAGTCCGATCAGAAGCTTGCAAAATGTGTTGATCTCTGGGCGGATTCACCCGCATTGCTTGGCATTCTGGCCTCGATAGACGGAAGCGAAAAATTATCATGGGAGATTCAGGTTACCGGTCTGTGGGCTAAGGAGGTGGCAGATCAATTGCTAAAATCCTTGCCGCAGTTAAGCGCCTCAAACTGTCTGCTCAGCGATCAGGAGAAAACACTGGCTAAACATTTTCGTTCTCTTCAAGGCACATCACACACACAAGTTGGAAAGGCGGTAATCACTTCACAAAATGACAATAATTGGTACCGCGAGCCACCCGCCGAAAAAGGTGCACGGCGAAGCCCAATTCAGTCGATCAAAGAAGCCATGTTGAAAGAAACACGTAAGCAGCGCCGTATCATGCCGTTGCGCAGTTTTGTTCGCCAGTATGTGGACAAGGGGTTGCTGGATGCGATGCCAGTTTGGTTATTATCCCCAGAAACTATGGCTCAGCTCTTTCCTCGGGAGCCGGTATTTGATCTCGTGATCATAGACGAAGCTTCGCAGTGCACGGTGGAGACCGGTTTGCCGGTACTAATGCGAGCGAAAAAGATTGTGATCGCTGGTGATGAACACCAGATGCCTCCGAGCAATTACTTCAAATCCAGCGGTGACGGTGATGATAATCAGGAAGAGGAGGGTGAAATTCCCACCGATGTCATGGATGCAGAATCCCTTCTGGTTCTAGCGCGTGATCGTTGTTTCCATCAACGGTTGTCCTGGCACTACCGCTGCCAATTTGAAGAATTGATCGCTTTTTCTAATCACGCGATTTACCAAGGCGACCTACGCAGTATTCCGGCCACTCAAAGTCGGCAAGCTCCCGCAGCGATCTTGTGGCACAAAGTTGAGAACGCAAGTTACGAGGAAGGTAGCAACCCCAACGAGGCCACTGTGGTCGTCGACCTTATGTATCAGCTGCTATGTAAAAATCCTGCATCGTCAATCGGTATTATCACCTTCAACCTGAAACAGCGTCGGACAATTCTGGATGAAATCGACTCCCGGATGGCTGAAGATAATACCTTTGCTGAAGTCATCCAGAAGGCCATCACAGCCGAGCAGATAGATCAGCGTCCATTTGTGAAAAATTTGGAAAATGTACAAGGGGACGAGCGTGATCAGATTATTTTCTCCCTAGGTCACGCCCCCCGCCAGCGTCAACGCAAAGATGGCAAGGGTGACTGGTATGTACCCGCACGTTTTGGACCGCTCGGTCAACGTGGGGGAGAGCGCCGTCTGAACGTCGCCGCGTCACGAGCCAAGCAGGGGATACATATCGTGTCGTCCTTTGAGCCTACGATGCTTTCCGTAGCAAACACGAAACACAATGGACCCCGTCTTTTTAAAGGATTTCTAGAATACTGCCAGAAAATGGCCGCCGGTCGTCGTAGCGAAGCCGAGCGCGTGCTCGACGTACTTCGCGGCAATCGCCTCCATGACCAAAAATCTCACGAACTGCCTAACACCCATTATGTGCCTTTAAAGGTTCAGCTACTGTTGGCTCTAGAATCAATGGGTTATGCAGTTGAGCTGGATGTCGGCGACTCCGATTTTCGTGTACATGTGGCGATTATCGATCCACGCGATAACGGTCGTTATGCTCTTGGTTTAATGTGCGAGGAGGGCAGTACCGTTTCCGATCCGTTTGAGGTCCATGTACACATCCCAGCTGTATTGAAATTACGTGGATGGAATTTACTGCATATCAACGCTGTTGACTGGGGGTTACGACAACAGCCCGTACTCGCTGAAATTGTGGAGCTCGTAGGCAGACCGTAAAAACCACCTTAGAGCATCAGAGACTCAGTTTTGGGAGATGGGATCAAGTAGATTCGGCGGGGAGTAATAGTGTTGCATCTTTCTTGTGGATTAGCGTAAGGGTCATCTAAAAACTTATACAGAAGTGAATTAATGAGCGGCGAAATGCCGAAGGCATTCTAATTCCAAACGGACTACGACTTGCACAATCTAGAAGGTATTTGCGTAATTTAGAAGGCAAATCTTACGCATTTTAGAAGGTCGCCTAGCTATGGAAGAGGCGCATCCACACCAACACTTTGCTATGTCCAATACGTATGGGTATTTGTCTATACATAGAAATCGTATATAATGCTCAAAATCGTTTCAAAGGCCAGTATTCATGCGTTCTCCAAAGCCTTTTCCATTGTACCCAACGCTCCCGGAGCTCAAAGAATTGAAGCTTGAGCATTACCCGGATCTTAAAGCTTTCCTGGATTCTGGCCAATCCTGGCGGCTCCAGCACTGGCGATGGGGTTCTGAATTCTTGCTGTACATAGGCAGAAACAAGTCGGAACACACATTTGCGCGGTTTCGAATTGAAACTGAGCGGTTCCTCTTATGGCTGTTTCTTTATAAAAATCAACCAATGGATGGCCTTCGCAAAACCGACATACTCCAGTATGCCGACTTTTGCTGGAAACCACCGGTTGATTGGATTGGACTTTCCACCACTGATCATTTTTTGTATCAGGATGGCTTTTATACGGCGAATGCTTCGTGGCTTCCATTTCGTTTGAAAGTGCCCAAAAATCGGCCAGCCGATACGGAACCGGACCGGAAGCAATACAGGCCTTCACAAGAAACGTTGAGTGCTACATTCACAGCGGTAATCGCGTTCTATAAATATCTAATGAACGAAGAGATCTGCTATGGCAATCCAGCCCAAATCGCAAAAACCGATTGTAGGTATTTCATTGATGACGTCCAAGTTAAGGAGGTTCGTCGGTTAACCGAGGAACAATGGCAGTATGTTTTGGAAGGTGTCGAATCGATGGCCAATCGGGACGGGATTTTCGAGCGTGCGCTTTTTGTGGTGGCCTCATTGAAAACGTTATTTTTGCGGATTTCCGAACTTTCAGAGCGCAAGGAATGGATTCCGGTCATGAGTCATTTTTGGCAGGATGAGCACTCCAATTGGTGGTTAAAAATATACGGTAAAGGCCGCAAGTTGCGCGATGTTTCTGTACCCCTCGCTTTCTTACCGTATTTGAAGCGGTATCGGAAGTTTCGCGGTCTCTCCCCTCTCCCCTCATCGGACGACAACTCTCCACTGGTGGAAAAAATCCGGGGGCAAGGCGGAATGACAGCCCGCCATTTGATACGCGTCGTTCAGCAGGTCTTCGATGAAGCGTATGTGACTATGAAAAAAGAGCGAGGCGAAGATAGTGCGCGCAAATTGCAGGAGGCTTCGACTCACTGGTTGCGCCACACCGGCGCTAGCATGGAAATCGAACGCGGGCGTGCATTAAAAGATCTGTCGGAAGATCTCGGTCATTCAAGCATGGCTACAACCGACACGGTCTACGTTCAAACGGAAAGTCGTAAGCGCGCAGAAAGCGGCAAGAGCAGGAAGGTAAAATAGGGCTGGGCCGGTCTTTGACATGCAGTACACATTCTACAGCTGTCAACAGAGTCGGTCTGTACGAGCGGGCGTTTACGTATCTACTTGGGTTTCCGGGAAGGTTCCGCCAAATATTACATGACACCGCTGTAAGCCCATAGCCACTGGGGCTTCAGGGCAAGTTGATCAAAATATAACCTGACAAATATGCGCCGGAAACTGTGATTCTCCGGCAATCTGAAATGTCGTGCTGCTTGGTATTGACAGAATGATTCTTTCCCGTAATCAGCTATTGGCTTTTAACAAGGATTCTTTAAAGGAATTTGTATCTTTGCAGATTCAAGAGGGTCTTTATCTCGACTACAAAAAAGAACTTACTACCCCATTCAATGACGCGGCAAAGCGTGAATTCCTGAAGGATGTGTCAGCATTTGCAAACAGCGCCGGAGGATTACTCGTAATTGGATGCAGGGAGCCTGCAGACAGTTTGTCGACTGAAGATCAAATTGTTGGTGTTGCTGACGGCCCCAAATGGGCCTCGACTCTGGAGAACATGGCATCAGCTTCAATTGATCCCAGAATTCCTGGCTTACTATTTCATGTCGTTGACGTTGGCGCCGATAAGTACTGCATATTAGTCTACGTGCCCCAAAGTTTAGCGCGACCACATATGGTTGTGCATACAGGGCACCGCGCATTTTATTCCAGAAGCTCAGAGTCTACTTTTCCAATGTCTACACATGATATCCGTCAAGCGGTGCTTTCGTCTGCATCTGCTGTAGCAAATGCGAAAGCGTATTCAGAGGAACGATTTGTTTTGATACAGGAGCGATTTGGTGCAGATCGCCCGATGCTTTTTATTCAGGCTGTTCCGATCATCCCACCTGATTCATCCTGGGACGTGCTTTCAGAAGATTTTAGCCAATTAGCTTTTGGCCATGACATATATCGAAGGTACCCCAAATATCACTTCGCATCCAACGGGTATCTGCGGAGACCAATAATCGAGGGTATTAGCTGGTCAAATAGCCGGACTCACCTTGAATGGGAAGTCGAGATACATCGAACGGGTTACATTTCTGCCCTGATAATTCAGATGGAAAAGCACAAAGAACGAGATAAAGGACCTGAAGAGGTACCTGTTTTGCACGCAGGATATAATTATGTTTTCCGCTCCTTCTGCGAAATTTTAGCCGCATCAATCGCCTTAACTAAAACCGATGTCCCTTATCAAATTACATCAGTGCATCCGAATGCACAAAAAACCTACTTCCTGCAGGATAGATCGATTGGAAGAGCGGAATGGACTCCGTCCGATAGATCTTCCATTCGATGGCCCGTACATTTTAGGCAAACCGGCCAGGATCCCCTGGAGATTGCAGAACAAATGATCTTAGAGATGCATTATGCCTTCGGGATTCAGGAGAACTCTGGTCAATAATGAATCAATTTGATGATTATACTTGGTTCAGACGGGTGTTAGATTCTTGACGACCAACCGCCTATAAATTGCTCTCACAATCGGACGTCAAAGCAGCTATTCGTCCAGGCTCGTAGCCCTTACATTGACAAATATTTTCAATCACGCCACGCACTCAGGGTTTTGGGTACTCCGCGCCACCATTGCCGATATACGTTAGTCGGTTACACCTAATAACCTTCTTTCCCTTTGCACAGTAAAAACTGAGATTATTTATCTCGCACGAGCCGATTATAAAAATCATTGGATTTTTCTCATTTCTGGTTATCCTCAACCACTCATGAGTGTCTAATCCTGAAGACGTCGGATATATTTCTGGGTGTGTGTGCCATTCTCCAATATAAGTCATATACCCACTGGATTTCTCCCACATGGCGACAGCGTAATCTTGGTGATAGGGATCTCTACGTGAAAAGCGAAACCTCTCTCTCCCGTCACCACGCTGCGGTATTGCTGAACCCTCCTTTGCAATTGCTTATGTTGAATGTCAACATACTTTGTATGGCATCTTCAGGGTCGAACAGGTTGTAGTTAATCAACTCTGCGCAGCGAAGATTTGCTGCTCCGTACCTGTAGGCATATTTGATCTGACTCATTCGGTAATCCCCCCATTTTTAGCGGGGTCCTTAAGTAGAAATGTGGGTTGATCGATTTAATTTTTGCATTGGTGTTATGCCACCAATGGCCATGTTCGGCCTTTCGTTATTGTATGTCCAGAGCCAATGTGTTGCCTGTTCTTGCACCTCATCAATACTGGAAAATATATATTGGTTGAGCCAGTCATAACGCACCGTTCGATTATAGCGCTCAACATACGCATTTTGTTGTGGGTTCCCCGGCTGAATAAACGAAAGCTTTATCTGTTGATTTTTCGCCCATTCAGCCAGTAATCCGCTGATGTATTCCGGTCCGTTATCACAGCGAATTTGCTTGGGTTTCCCCCGCCATTCAATAATTTGCTCCAGTGCGCGTTTGACGCGCTCCGAAGGCAATGACAGGTCCACCTCAATACCAAGCCCTTCACGATTAAAATCATCAATCACGTTGAGTAGCCGAAAAGAACGACCGTCTTCCAGCTGATCATGCATAAAATCCATCGACCAGCATTCATTAATCACCTCGGGAACAGCCAGCGAGTCAGGCTTTTCCCTGATTAACCGTCTTTTGGGCTTGATGCGAAGGTTGAGTTCCAGCTCTCGGTAAATGCGATAAACACGCTTGTGATTCCAGCCATAGCATTTGACGTTGCGTAGAAATAAAAAGCACAGACCAAACCCCCAGTTCCGCTGGCTTGTCGTGAGCCGAATGAGCCAATCCGCTATTTCATCGCTCTCGGTGCTTAATCGGGCCTGGTACCGAAAACACGTCTCGCTGACACCATATGCCTCGCAGGCCAACCGAATACTGATAGCCTTGTCTTCAACGGCTTGCCGCGCAAGCTCTCGCCGACGACAGGGCTTCACCACTTTTTTTCGAGGGCTTCTTTTCTCAGCTCTGACTTCAGTCGCTCTTCAGCGTACATCTTCTTCAGGCGGCGATTCTCGTCTTCGAGTTCTTTGAGCCGAGACATCATAGATGTGTCCATACCTCCGTACTTAGCTCGCCATTTGTAGAAGGATGCTGAGCTCATTCCATGCTCTCGACAGAGCTCCGGAACTGGTGCTCCAGCCTCCGCTTGTTTGAGAATGGACATGATTTGGCTGTCGGTATAGCGCGATTTTTTCATTGCAGAATCTCCTGCGTATAGCGTACGAGAAAATTCTACTTATGACTCCTACTAAATTTCGGGGGGATTACCA